>Ga0310695_10007440_pt1 | contig 17468 bp, 18 predicted proteins | sample RumenRJG_04DNA_FD_203882 | JGI IMG/M metagenome (GOLD analysis project Ga0310695, IMG submission 203882) | Bovine rumen microbial communities from Lethbridge, Alberta, Canada - RJG_04 (v2) (version 2) | ecosystem: Host-associated > Mammals > Digestive system > Stomach > Rumen | place: Canada...
CGGGATGTAAAGAGCGTCAGGCTTGACAGAGAAGATGTGCGCGCAATGGTTAAATATACATTTCCAATCTCAATTTATCTTGTTATCGGCACGTTGATCGGAACATGGCAATTGTTGCTTTTCAGACAGCGCTTGCCGATGATGGAGTCGGCTGCTTATTATATCATTTCGCGTTTTGGAGAAGTGACAGCATATGCATCAATGGCATTGATGGCCGTTTCATTCCCCATGGCGGTGGAAGCATCGCAAAACGGGAAGGATGGCGGCAGGATATTGTTCAGGGTGCTTCTGGGCTCTCTTGGGACGGGATTGTTCGTGTCGATCGTGTTGCTTCTTTGGGGGAAGTCAATACTCGGTTTGATTCCATTGTGGCAGGATTATGTCCCGTATTCGGGATTGCTGGCAGCATACGCATTTAGGATGACGATCTGTGCCGGGAACGGGGCGTTCTATTCATATGAAACGGCGACGGGGAATTTCGCTTTTCTCAGGTATTGGCTCCCGTTGACACTGATTGAGACCGGCACTCTTGTTGTCCTGACAGGATGTGGGGCTTTTGAAGGAATCCTGCCGGATGAGCTGGTTGGATGGATGGCCTCGCTCCATGCTGCGCGATTGAGTTTCTTCGTTTGGTGGTTGCTGGCATTGAGTCTGATGCAAGCCGTCGCTATCGGCCTGCATCTCTGGTTGCGTCATCGTTTCGCGATGACAGGCCGCTCTCTGCCTCGCGTCGCTACTGCGCCCGCGGGGCGGGGCCGAGCCGCACTGAGCTGACGCCGGGCGTGGCGCGGGGCTTGAACGCGCCGCCTTTCTCGACCTGCGCGCACATCTCGATCACGTCGCCCCACGCCGCAATGCGGTAGTTGCGGTCCTTGATGAGCATCGCCTCCAGCAGCTGGCAGAACCCCTCCGTCAGCGACGGATCGTATTCGCGCGGGTCGCGCGCCTGCGCCTCGTTGCTGCAGTGCGCGCGCAGCATGCCTTCCTCGTCCAGCTTCGGGAAGAGGACGCGCCCGGTCGCGAGGTGGTAGAGCGAGGCGCCGAGCTGGTAGATGTCGCTGCGGCAGTCGAGTTCCACGTCGCCGAAGATCTGCTCGGGCGAGATGTAGGCCGGCGTGCCGAGCACGTGGTCGGGCACGTCCAGCTGCTGCGTGCCTTCCTTGAGCGCGCGGAACGTGCGGCAGAGCCCCAGGTCCGTCAGCTTGACGGTGCCGTCGGAATGGACCATGATGTTGTCGGGCTTGATGTCGCAGTGGACGATGCCGTATTCGCGCCAGGCGTAGTCGAGCGCGGCGGCGACGGACTCGCAGATCAGGAGGCAGTCCACCTGCTGGAGGTGGCGCTTGCGGCTGAGCAGGTAGCCGAAGTTGTAGCCGTCGACGTACTCCATGATGTAGTACCACGAGTCGCGGAACACGCGCAGGTCGTAGCTGCGGACGATGCCGGGATGGTGGATGTTCTCCATCGCCCGCTCCTCGGCGACGAACAGCTCCAGGTCGGCGCGCTTCGTCGTCAGCTCCGGGTTGAGCAGCTTGACGGCGACGATCTCGTGCCGGTTCTTGTCGTAGGCCTTCCAGACGGTGGCCATGCCGCCGGAGCCGACCTCCTCGAGCATCTCCAGATCCGGCAGGAAGGGCGGTGGCGCGGCGGTGCTCACGACATCCCCCAATCCTTGAGCTTGCGGTGCAGCGTGCGCCGCGAGATGCCGAGCGCGACCGCCGCTTTCGACTTGTTGTTGCGCGCGGCGGCGAGCGCGGCGAGGATCTGCGACTTTTCGACGTCGGCGAGAGAAGACGGCGGGGGGAGTTGAGAGTTGAGAGTTGAGGGTTGAGAGTTGAGAGTGGGGGAAGTTGAAAGTTGAGAGTTGGAGGGGGCCGGACGCGGATCATCGGATGTGTCGCGCCGCACGATTTCCAGCGGCACGTCGTCGAGCGTCAGCTTGCCGCCGCCGGAGAGGACGACCATCTTCTCGATGACGTTCCGCAGCTGCCGCACGTTGCCCGGCCAGTCGTAGTCCTCCAGCGCCTTCATCGCCGCCGCGTCGATGCCCGTCACCGCGCCGCCGTTCTCCTTCGCGTACTCCTTCAGGAAGCGCGAGGCGAGCAGCGCAATGTCGCCCGGCCGCTCCCGGAGCGCGGGCAGATGGATATCGATCACGTTCAGCCGGTAGTAGAGGTCTTCGCGGAACGCGCCCTCGCGCACGCGCGCGGCCAGGTCGCGGTTCGTGGCCGCGACGAGCCGGAAGTCGCTCTTGCGGTTCTTCGTCTCGCCGACGCGCTGGAACGTGTGCGTCTCCAGGACGCGCAGCAGCTTGACCTGCACGGCCGGATCGATCTCGCCGATCTCGTCGAGGAAGATCGTGCCGCCGTCCGCCGTCTCGAAGCAGCCCGCGCGGTCGACCGCGTCGGTGTACGCGCCCTTGACGGAGCCGAAGAGTTCCGATTCGAGGAGCGTCGCGGGAAGGGCGGCGCATTCGACCGCGACGAAGGGGCCGTCCTTGCGCGGCGACAGGTCGTGGAGCGCCCGGGCGACGAGCTCCTTGCCGGTGCCCGACGGACCTTCCACCAGCACCGACGCGTTCGCCTTCGCCGCGCGGCGGATGAGGCGGTAGACGGCTTCCATCGCGGGTGACTTGCCGGTGAAGCTCTCCAGCCCCTCGCGCGGATTGATCTGCGACTGGAGCGCCTCGACCTTCTCCTCCAGCGCGGCCGACTTCTTGATGAGCGCGTGGCGCTCGATCGCCTTGGCGACGCGCTGTTCCAGCTCGCCCAGGTCGGTGATCGGCTTCGTGAGGAAGTCGTCCGCGCCGTCCTTCATCGCCTCGACCGCGAGCTCGATCTCGCCGAACGCGGTGATGAGAATCGCGGCCAGCGCGCCGTTCGCGGCCTTCGCCTTGCGGATGAGCGTCACACCGTCGTCGCCCGGCATCTTGTAGTCGGTGAGGATGAGCGCGAGATCGGGCGTCGCGGCCACGAGCTTCAGCGCCGCCTCCGCGTCGCTCGCCGTCAGGCACTCGTACGTGGGCGCGAGCACGCGCGCCATCACGTCGCGTGTCGGCTTCTCGTCGTCCACAATCAAGATTTTCGCTTTGTTCGTCATTTCAAGACCCGGATACGCCGCTCCAGCCGCGGCAGTTTCAGAATGAAGGTCGTGCCCTCGCCCGGCTTCGATTCGACCGAGATGGAGCCGCCGTGGTCGCGCACGATGCGCGCGGAGATCATCAGCCCGAGGCCGGTGCCGAACGCCTTGTTCGTCTTGTACGGCTCGAAGAGGTGGATGACCTGCTCCTCGCTCATCCCGATGCCGTTGTCGCGGAAGACGACGATGATGTCGTTGTCGTCGGCATCGAGATCGATGTCGATCGTGCCGCCGTCGCGGATCGCCTCCATCGCGTTCTTGACGAGGTTGAAGAAGACTTGTTCGAGCTGGCCCTTGTCGATGGCGGCGCTCGGCAGGGTGCCGGGCACGTCGAGCGTCACGGCGATCTTCCGCTCCACGAGCTGCGGCTTCATCGCCTGCAGGCAGTCCTTGAGCGGTTCGGCGACGCTGCCCGGCATCAGGTTGGGGCGCGACTGGCGCAGCGCCTGGAGGAAGTTCTTCAGGATGCCGTCGAGCCGCTTGACCTGCGCCGCGCACTCGTCGGCGATCTCCACGGCGTCGGACGGCATGCGCTTGATGAGCTGGAGATTGAGCGCGAGCGCGTTGAGCGGGTTGCCGATCTCGTGGGCAACGCCCGCGGCGAGGTCGCGCACGGCCCGCGTCGCGCCCGCGCGCAGCTCCTCCTCGGTGCGCTCCTTCTCGCCGGTGATGTCGCGGATGAGGACGATCGTGCCGCCCTCGTGCGGCACCGTCACGGCCTCGAGCGCCTTCGGTTCGGGATAGGTGACTTCGATCTCGCGCTTCGCGGCGCGGCCGAGCGGCAGCGCCAGCGTCGGCAGCGCGTCCTTCGCCTTCATGCCGAGGAGCGTCTTCGTTGCGGCGTTCTCGTAGGCAATCTCGCCGTCCGCGTCGAGGACGACGACGGCCTCGGTCATCGCCTGCAGGACGCTTTCCAGCAGCGACATCTCGTCCGAGATGCGCCCGTACTGCTCGCGCAGGTGCGCCGCGTCCAGCTTGCCGATGTGACGGCGCACGCTCTTGAAAAAGTCCTTCACCGGCGCCGTGTCCCCTTTGCGTCGAGCGCGGCCAGCAGCACGCGCATCTGCTCGTCGGTGCCGATGGTGATGCGCAGGCGCGCACCCGTCAGCGGCCCCGGGAAGTAGCGCACGAAAATCTTCCTGCCGCGCAGGTAGTCGAAGACCTCCTGCGCCGTGCCGCACGCGGCGGGCGGCTGCGCGAAGACGAAGTTCGACTCGCTCGGCAGGACGTCCCAGCCGCGCGTTTCGAGCGCGCGCGTGAACGCCGTGCGCGTGCGGACGATCCGGCGCACGTTCGCCTTCATCCACTTCTGGTCGCGGACGGCGGCGAGGGCGACCGCCTGGGCGATCGCGTCGACGTTGTAGCTGTCCTTCGCCTTGTAGAGCGCGTCGATCAGCTCGACGGGCCCGACGCAGTAGCCGACGCGCAGCCCCGCGAGCGAATAGCTCTTCGAGAACGTGCGCATGACGATCACGTTCTCGTTGTCCGCCGCCGTCGCGAGTTCCATGCAGTTCGCGCGCGCGAAATCGGCGTACGCCTCGTCGACGAGGACGACGCCCTTGAACGTGCGGGCGAACGCGGCGATCGCGTCGCGCGGCGCGAGCGTGCCCGTCGGCGCGTTGGGATTCGTCCAGAGGAAGAGCGAGACGTTCTTCGACGGCTTCCACGCGACGCCGCGGATGGCGGCGAGCGTCTTGTAGAGCGAGTAGGACGGATCGAGCGAGCCGATCGTCCCGCCGTCGTCCACGAAGCAGCGCGCCGCGAGCGAGAGGATTTCGTCCGAGCCGTTGCCGATGAAGACCTTGTCAGGCGTCGTGCGGTTCAGCCGGGCGATCGCCTGGCGCAGATGCATGCCGTTCGGATCGGGATAGCGGCGCAGGCGGTCGAGGTCGAAATCCTTCAGCACGGCCGCGCAGGCGGGGCTGGGCGGATAGGCGTTCTCGTTGGTGTTGAGCTTGACGACGCGCGCCGAGCGGGGCTGCTCGCCCGGCACGTATGCGTCCAGCCGGCGGATGTTCTGTGCGATTCTCATGGGGACGTGTCCTCGCTGCCCGGCGCGGCGGGCGCCTCCTGCTCGAAGAGGAGTTCCGCGCTCGTGTGGCAGACATGGTGCTTGAAGAGGATGAAGAAGACGGATTCGTCGTTCGTGTAGCTGACGATCTCGCCGAAATCGACCGCGCCCGCGCGGCGGACGGCGTAGTCCAGGAGCTTCATGTTGTTTTCGAGTCTGGCCGTGTTCTGGAACAGCCGGAAGTGGTAGGCGTCGGGATGCTCCGGACAGCCGGACGCGAGCGGAATGACGTTCAGCAGCAGCCAGCTGGAGTTGGAAATGTCCACGAGCGTGCGGCCGCCCTGGCTGCTGCTGTTGATTGACACGCAGCCGGCCGCGCCCGCCAGCAGCGCCGCGCCGAGGGCGCCGAACGCGAACCTTGAAAAGCCTCTGATCGTCATGGGTTGACCTCCCGCGGCACGGTTCCCTGCAGGCGGTCGATCACGCCTGAAAGCTGGATTTCGCGATAGGTGAGGATGTAGGGCAGCGGCAGAGGGAAGTGGATGCCGGGAATCTCGAAGAGGACCGATTCGCGCGTCGTGTAGGCCAGATCGCGGACAGTGATGTCGACGCCGGCGCGCCGACCGTAGCTGTCGGCGTAGTTCATGAAACGCGTCTGGATCTTGTCCATCGTCACGTCGTTGCGGAAGATGATGAAGGGCAGAACCCTGTCTTCAGCGGCGTTGCCGCAGACGAGCGGAATGATATGGAAGAGGTACCAGCCGTAGTTCGAGACGAGCACGTGCTCCTCGTTGGTGCGCACGAGCGGTCCCCGGTCGATGGAAAAGCAACCGGAGAGACACAATGTCCCAACAAGTCCGAGGACAAGCGCAAGAATGACGCATTTTCGCATAGAGAAATAGTATATCACATCTGAATTTGCCGCTTCAATCGGATTTTTGGGGAGTTCGAGCTTTCGAGGAATCTAGAAATCTCGAATCCTGGAACCTCGAATCCTAGAATATGATATACTACGCGTCATGGAACTGAAACTCAATCGCGAATACGCGGCGCGGCATCTCTTCGTCGCCGTGCTCATGCTGGCCCTCTCGGCCTGGTTCGGCTACGACGGCTTCGTCAAGTACCCGCAGACGACCGGCCACGACCTTTACGTTTCCATCGAAGGCGCGGAGCCGCCGGAAAATTTCGACCTTGCGTCGTTCAAGGCGCAGAAGATCAAGACGCAGTATGGCTTCACCGCGCTCACCTTCGCCGCGTTCCTCGCGGTCGCGCTGCGGCTCCTTGCGAGCGCGCGCTTCAGGTTTGACTTTGACGACACGGGCTTCACCTGCGGCGGCGCGCGCTTTGCCTACACGGATATCGCGAAGGTCGACGACCGCGACTGGGCGAAGAAGGGGATCGTGCGCCTCTACATCAAGCATCCGTCGACCGGTGCGGTCGTGCCCGTCACGCTCGACGCCTGGCACCATGTCGGCGTCAAGGACTTCCACGCGAAGCTGAAGGTCTGAGGCGATGGCGCGCGGACGGTTCATCACGTTTGAAGGCGGCGAAGGGTGCGGCAAGTCGACGCAGGTCCGCCGCCTCGCCGCGAAACTCCAGGCGGCGGGAATCGACATCGTCCTCACGCGTGAACCCGGCGGCACGCGCCTCGCGGAGCTCGTGCGCGGCCTCCTGAAGGACGAGCGCGAAGATCCGCCGTGCGACCGCAGCGAACTGCTCCTTTTCCTCGCCGCGCGCGCGCAGCTCGTCCGGAACGTCATCCGGCCCGCGCTCGCCGCCGGCAAGTGGGTCTTGAGCGACCGCTTCAGCGACTCCACGTTCGCCTATCAGGGTTACGGACGGGGGCTGCCGCTCGACACGATCCGCCTCGCCAACGACTTCGCCTGCGACGGGCTCAAGCCGGACATGACGCTTCTTCTGGAGGTGGATGCGGCGACGGCGGCGCGGCGGATGCGCGGACGCGAGGCGGCCACGGCGACGGCGGCCGACCGCATCGAACAGGCGGGCGACGATTTCCATGCGCGGCTCCGGGAGGGTTTCCGGGCGCTGGCGGCGGCGGAGCCGGACCGGATCCGGCGCATTGACGCGTCGGGCACGCCCGATGACGTGGAAGGGCGGATATGGACGTTGCTGAAGCCTTTGATCTGATCGCCCACGCCATCGACGCGGGCCGCGCGGCGCACGGGTATCTCATCTGCGGCGACCTGCGCGGGTCGTGCGACGTCCTCGCCGGGCGCATCCTCGCGAAACTCTTTCCCGACGCCGGCGGGCCGGGCGAATTGAGAAACCACCCGGACGTCGCCACGCTCGAGCCCGAGGGCAAGAGCCGCACGATCCACGTCAAGTCGATGCGCGAGCGGATCATCGACCCGATGGCCGCGACCTCGTTCTCGGGCGGCTGGAAGGTCGGCCTCGTCATCGGCGCGGACCGGATGGAGACCGAGGCCGCCAACGCGTTTCTCAAGACGCTCGAGGAGCCGCCGCCGCAGACGCTCTTCCTGCTGCTGACCGATTCGCCCGACGCGATTCTGCCGACGATCGTCTCGCGCACGCAGCGCATCGACCTGCCGCTCAGCGAAGGCATCCTGGAAGGGGAGCCGTACGCGGCCCTCGCCGAAATCTTCCGCGCGCCGGCGCTCGACGGCATCACCGAAAAGGCGCGCGCGGGCGAGCGGCTGGCCGACATTCTGGGCGAGCTGAAGGCCGAGGCGGCGGACGAGGACGTCGCGCTCGTGCGCAAATCGTTCTTCAAGACGATCATGAGTTTCGTGCGCGGCTGGATGACCGCGGCGGAACTGCCGCGCTACCAGGCGTTCCGCAACATCGAGGCGGTCGAGGAGGCCTACCGCCAGTGCGAGCGCGCAATGAACGACGAGGCGGTCCTGTGTTTCCTCACCGACCGCCTCGTGTTTCCGACCCGGTAGAGAAGGGGCGTTTCAGTCGAGCGGCAGATGCCAGCCGGCCGTCGGTTCGCCGGAATCGGCCGGGACGGTGACTTCATCGTCGTCGAAATAGCTGAGCGAGCCGTCGGCGTTCTGCTTCGGGGCCGTGCGCGCGGGCGGCGCGACCCGTTCGGCCGACGCCGGTGTGGCGACCGGGCGCACGGTCGGCTCGGGCGCGCGATCGAGGTCTTCGTCGTCCGCGTCCAGATCCTCCAGTTCGGCCAGATCGTCCGCCGCATCATCGGCGCCGAAATGATTGACGCCTGTTTTGCCGCTCGTCTCGTACAGCTCGGGATAGAGCTTGCGGCGCTGGAGATCGATCTCCTTCTGGCGCAGGCGCTCCTTTTCCCGGGCGAGCTCTTCACGCTGCTTCTGCAAAAGCGCGTTCGCCTTCTTGATCTTGGCGAGATCGAGCTGGTTTTTCTTTGCGAGGTCGACCTGCGCCGGAGAAGGGGGCTGGCGGTTCAGCTCCGCCTCCGCGTCGGTCGATGCCCTTCGCGCCGCCGCGGCCGCCGCCTGCTCGGCGGCCTGGGCGCGCTGCTCGAAGAGCTTGGTCTGCTGCTCGACCATCTTCATCTGCTGGTCGGCGAGCTGCCGCTGGAGGTTGGTCATCGACTCCGTCAGCGCCTTCACGGTCGCGTCGGCCTGACCGGCCGGCGGCTGGACGACGACCGGACTGCGGTCGCGCTCCTTGAGCATGAACTGGATCATCTGGTCGCTGATGCGGTTCTTGTCCTGCGCCATGTTGACGAGCAGCGCCACGAACACGCCGACGATGATCGTCATGATGATCGCGAAAAAGATGCACAGCGTCGTCATCCGTTTCTGCGCCTTGACCTGTTCGGCGTCGATGTACTGCTGGAACGCCTTGAGGACCGGAAAGTCGTCCATCGCGTCCGTCTGACCATAGAGGCTGACGGCATTTGTCGGCGGCGGAATGCGGCCCGCATCGGCGTTGTTCATGGTTTCTTCGTTCATCGGTCACCTTCTTTCGTTTTGTCGCATAATCGGGATTATGTCAACTACGATTATTATTCCGAAAAGACGTAACAGTTGAGGATGCCCTTGTCGGCGTGCTTCAGGAATTCGTAGACTTTGCCGAGCGGCGCATCGCCCGGCGTGTAGACGAGCATCGTCGACGTCGCGGCCGCGAGTTTCGACGCGAGCTGCGCCGCCGCGGAAATGTCGGCACACGGATGTTCCGTCACGATCAGTTTCGGTTCCAGCTGCACGTCGTCGCCCGACCAGTCTTCCTTGATCTCGACGACGCGCGCCGTGCCGTCGGCCGCCAGGTGGACCTCCGGCGGCTGGCAGAGACGCTGCGCGCGCTCGCGCCAGTTTTCGCGCGGCAGGTACGCGAGGTAGAACAGCTGACCGTCGACAAAGCCGTTGACCTTGACCGCCGGCGAATCGAGCTCGCGCAGGACGGACGCCGCCGCCGCCGCTTCCTTGACCGTCAGGCTCGCCGGGAAATCGGGCAGGACGTCCAGCTCGGCACCCGCCTGCGCCGCCGCATCGGCCGCCGCCTTGAGCGCGGCGAACGCATCGCGGATCTTTCCGGGCGCAACCGTGAGCCGGTGCGCGCGGTTCGCCGCCTGGCCGTTCCAGCGGAACGTGAACGTGCGCGTCTCGCCCTGCGGAATCTTCACTGCGGGACGAAACCGGCCGTACGTCGCCGACTGTTCGAGCGAATCGTCGAAGGAAATGAGCGTCTGCGGCAGGTTGTAGAAGGCGAAGACGGCGAGCGGCATGTTCGTTGCCGCCTCGACAATCCCCTTCTCGTCGCGCGTGCCGCCCGTATAGGCGATGCGCGCCGGGCGCTCGCCCGCGCTCGTCTTGACGAACGTGTCGAACGCCGGTTCCATTTCAAGCGTGACGCCGACGGGCCAGAAGCGCGCGGCCGCGACATTGACCGGCCGCCCGCACGGAATCCCCGCCTGCTCGAACGCCGCCGCGATTTCGGACACGGTCGCCTCGGTCGTGAACATCGATTCGTATGCGTGGTCGGAATCGGGACCGACGAGGAGGAATTCGAGCGGCGTATCGAGCCCGCAGTCGGTCGACGTCGCGGTGAGCGTCACCGTGTGCTGCGCCGCGTCGAACGTGACCGGCGCGGCCGCGCACGCGAGCGCCGCGGCGCACGACGCGAACGTCAGGACGGCCGCTTTCATCGGCAGGCCTCCGCCGCGCGCTTGAACCCTTCCGCCGAACGCGCGATGATCTTTTCGTCGACGCTGCAGCTCAGGCGGATATGGCCCGCGCGGCCGAAGCCCGCGCCCGGCACGGCGAGAATCCGTTCCTTGAGAAGCGCATCCACGAACTTCGCGTCGTCGCCGCCCGGTGCCTTCGGGAAGAAATAGAACGCCCCGCGCGGCATCGTGAACGAAATGCCCGCGTCCGTCAGCACCTTCGCCATCAGGTCGCGCCGCCGCTTGTAGATGGCGAGGTCCACGGTCGAATCGCAGAGCGCGGCCGCGAGCTTCTGGCCGATGACCGGCGCGTTGACGGAACCGAGCGTGCGGTTGACGAGAATGAGCGTGGACATGAGCGTGCCGCCGTCGAGCTGCGTCAGCGCGGGATTGACCGCGAGGTAGCCGATGCGCTCGCCCGCGAGCGACAGCGTCTTGGAGAAGCTGCCGACCACGACGGCGAACTTCGTCATCGGGAGGATCGCCGGAACTTCCGCGCCGTCGTAGGCGAACGCGCGATACGGCTCGTCCGAGAGGATGAAGAGCGGCCGCTCCCCCTTCTCGCCGCGCGCGGCGTTGACCTTCTCGACGAGTGCCGTGAGCGCTTCGAGCTCGGCGCGCGAATAGACGGTGCCGGTCGGGTTGTTCGGCGAGTTGACGAGGATGGCGCGCGTGCGCGGCGAAACCGCCGCGGCGATCGCCTCCAGGTCGAGCGTGAAGTCATCGCGCGTCGGCACGGGCCTGAGGAGGCCGCCGAAGTGGCCGCAGTAGTTGCCGTATTCGACGAAGTACGGGCTCGGGACGATCACCTCGTCCCCTTTCGCGATCGTCGCGCGGAAGAAGCAGACGAGCGCGCTCGCCGCGCCGACCGTCATCACGAGGTCGTTCGCCGTCAGCGCGAGGCCCTGCTGGCGCGAGAGGTAGTCGGCCATGCGCGCGCGCACGGCGGGAATGCCGGCGTTCGGGCAGTAGCCGAGGCCGAGGGGCTGGACGGCGTCGTCGGCGATCTTGTAAAGCGCGGCGCGCGCGGCGGCGGGCGGCGGGACGTCGGGGTTGCCGAGCGAGAAGTCGCAGACGGCGTCCGCGCCGTACTTCTGCTTGAGCTCCAGCCCCTTCTCGAACATCTTGCGGATGAAGCTGGACTTCCCCGCCGCATCCTGAAATTCATTCGTGACAGTTTGCATCGTTCTCCTTGATTGTCGGTGCATAGTATATCAAAAATCTCATCGGATTGGCGTCCTTTGCCACACTGAACGCATGTTGTGCGGCTGCGGGGCGGAGCGCGGTTTTGGCGAACGCTCGCTCGCCCTCGCTGACGCTCGGGGCTATCGCTTCCCGATGGGTCGCGATGCCCGACAAGCGGCGGCTACCGTTTTTTCCGCTTCGCGAAAACGAACCTACGGGCTCGCTCGGAGAAGTCTCGCCGGATTGAACGCGTCTCCGTGCGGCGCGCGCGTGGCTCGACTTCAACGTCGCAAAACCGCCTCCGCTCCCTCCGCCGTTCTGCCGTCCTAGGCTTCTAGAATTCTAGGACTCTAGATAATCTAGATACACTCGTTGTCTTAGCCATAAGAAGTTCCGCATCGAATTTTCATTTGCCCTGCCCGGTGCCAAGCGGCGTCGGCAACAGACGACGCCGCGCAAGAGGGAGCGAAGAAAAACGCGCCGCTCGTTGGGTGAGGCGGCTTCGAGGGTGAGGCGGACTGCAGAAGCGAGAGACGCACGGTCGGTGCGCGTCCTGCGCCGTCAGATGCAAGCGAGACGAGGAAGGCGGTATCCCGCCGACGACGTATCGCGCCGCAGATGACGGATGCAGGGCGCGGGAGGCCAAGCGGCTGCGAGCGGTTGCGGGACGACGAGCCCGAAGAAAGACGAAGGTCGTGCCGCCGAACTCGACCAGGGTGACATGCGCGGCTTGTTTCGCCGTCGTCAGCGGAGCGGAGCGATTCAGGCCGAGACGGTCTGCGCAGGACTCGCCCCCGAGGCTAACCTAAAGGTTGCCGAGCGGGGCGAAGGACGCGCAGAATGCCCGGCCTGACATCGTGAGCACCGTTGCGGCGAAGCAAGCCGCACGCTTGAAAGGCACGGCAGACTGGCACGGCAAGCACACTGCGACCAATCGCGGTGCGGGAAATCACATCACGTGCCAGAGGCAGCAGAAGAAGTGGCAGATCGTGCCCGCGAGCACGAAGAGGTGCCAGACCATGTGCGCGTACGGCAGCGACTTCCAGAGGTAGAAGACGCAGCCGAGCGTGTACAGCGCGCCGCCCGTCGCCAGCCACATCGTGCCCAGCCCGTGCAGCGAGCGGATGAGCGGCACGATCGCCGCCAGCGCCACCCACCCCATGATCACGTACGCGCTCGTCGACAGGTACCGGAAGCGGCCCGTCGTGCGGATCTTGAAGAAGATGCCCGCGAGCGCCATGCCCCACTCGATCCCGAAGACGGTCCACGCGAGCGCAGGATGCGCCGACCGGAGCGTGACGAGGCAGAACGGCGTGTAGCTGCCCGCAATCAGCACGTAGATCGCCATGTGGTCCATCACGTGCAGCACGCGCTTCGCCGGCAGATAGGTGACGGTGTGGTAGGCCGAGGAGATCGCGTAGAGGAAGATCATCGAAAAGCCGAAGATCGCGCCGCTCGTCACCTTCCACGCCACGTCCGCGCCGCTCGTCGCGCCCTGCCAGACGAGCAGCGCCAGCATCGCCGCGCCGAGATGCGAGCCGACCACGTGGGTCACCGCGTTGGCGATTTCCTCGCCCGTCGTGTATTCGTGCCGCTTCTTCATACCTGGTTGTCCCGTGTCGTGAGAATCGATTTCACGTGCGCGTGGCAGATGGCGAGCGCGAGCGCGTCCGCCGCGTCGTTCTGCGGCAGCTCGGGGAGCGCGAGGAGCGTCTTGACCATCCGCTGGATCTGGTCCTTCTCCGCGAGCCCGTTGCCGCACACCGCCATTTTCACGCGGCGCGGCTCGTATTCGTAGAGGGGCTTCGACGCATTCGCCGCCGCCACGATCACCGCGCCGCGCGCCTCGCCGAGCACCATCATCGTGTTCGCGTTCTTGCCGTAGATCACCTGCTCGATGCTCAGCACGTCCGGATCGAATTCGGCGATCAGCGCGGCGATCTTCGCGTGGATCGCGGCGAGGCAGTCCGACACGCGCGCGTCGCGGCGGTTGGGGATGCGGCCCCACGCACGCGCCGTCAGGCGGCTGCCGGCCGCCTCCAGCACGCCATAGCCTGTCGAGCGCAGCGACGTATCGACGCCGAGGATGATCATTTCGCGACAAGCCCCCAGATGAGCACGGCGAGGATCAGCACCGGCAGGACGAACGTCATGTAGGCGCGCAGCGCGTCGGGCAGCGCGAGGCCGCGCCCGGCGCTCGCCTCTTCGCGGAACCGGCGCCAGCCCCAGCCGAAGTCCCACGCGACGAAGAGGCAGATGACGAGCGCGCCGAGCGGCAGCCACAGCTGGCTCACCGCGAAATCCTCCCCGTCGAGCACCCCGTCCCAGAGGACGCACGGCAGCGAGGCGAGCGCGACGGCCGCGCCGACGAGCGGCGCGATCACCCGGCGGCGGCCGCGCGATTCGTCCATCAGCCCGCCGATGATGCACTCGAACACCGCGATGATTGTCGTCAGCGCGGCGAATGCGAGGAAGAGGAAGAAGCAGAAGCCCCAGACGCGGCCGCTCGGCATGCGCGCGAACACCTCGGGCAGCGCGATGAAGATGAGGCCAGGGCCGCTCGACGGCTCCACGCCGTAGGAGAGGCACGCGGGGAAGATGACGAGCCCGGCGAGGAACGCGACGGCCGTGTCGATGAGGATGATCCAGATCGCCTCCGTGACGAGCGAGCGTTCGCGCTGGATGTAGCTGCCGAAGATCGTCATGCAGCCGACGCCGATGGAGAGCGTGAAGAACGCCTGCCCCATCGCCTCCATCACCGCGCGGCCCGCGTTCGCCGCGAACCGGCCCCAGTCGGGGTAGAGGTAGAAGCGCAGCCCTTCGGCGGCGGCGGGGAGCGTGAGCGCCTTGGCGGCGAGGACGCCCAGCAGCGCGAGGAGCGAGAGCATCAGGAGCTTGGTGATGCGCTCGACGCCCTTGACGACGCCGGCGAAGCAGATCGCGGCCGCGACCGCGACGGTGAGCGCCATGTAGCGCGCGCACGTCGCCTTGTCGGCGAGGAGATCGGGAAACGCCGTCGTGCGGCCGACGAGGTAGTCGCCCGTGTACTTGACGAGCCAGCCCGCGACGTCGGTGTAGTAGATCATCAGGACGAAGTTGCCCGCGAAGATGACGAAGCCGATCGTGCGCCAGACGGACCGCGGCACTTTTGCCGCGTTGCCGAGCGCGCCCATCGCGCCCGCGATCCCCTTCTTCGCGCCGCGTCCGACGGCGAGCTCGGCGACGAGGAGCGGGAGGCCGAAGAGGACGAGAAAGGCGAGGTAGACGATGACGAACGCGGCGCCGCCGTTCTGTCCGACGACGAACGGGAAGCGCCAGACGTTGCCGAGGCCGACGGCGCATCCCGCCGCCAGCATCAGAAACCCGAGTCGACTGCCGATTTTTTCTCGCATGGGGAACAGTATATCATTTACGGCGCGAACGGTACACGCCCCTTTTCACTTTTCCGGCAGAAAGGCTCAATGCGCCGCTTCCAGAAGTAAACGCACTTTTGTCGTTCGTTTACCCTCCGTAAAGATTGGCTATTGTTGATGGTGAAGGTAAATCCCTCACTCCCTCCCCGGGGAGGGAACGCGCGTTTACTTTCGGACACAGTACCGAGAGGTAAGAACTCCGACGGTTGGGGCTCTCGCTACCGCTCCGCAGCTTCGCGCAATCCAACCAGTTCCCGTTGGCTTCAGATGCATGTCTTCGATTCGTCGACTTATGCACAGGAAGAATGTGGTATAATACGCGCATGATCCTCAAAGACGATCCGAAGGCCTACGCAATCATGGGATGCGCTATGCGTGTGCACTGCATCCTCGGCCACGGCTTTCTCGAATCCGCTTATGGAGATGCCCTCGAGATCGAATTCAAGAAGGCCGGCATTCCGTATGTCCGCGAGGACGGCGTGCGAATTTATTACGACGGGCAGCCACTGCCGACGAACTGGCGCGCGGACTTCACTTGCTTTGACCGTGGCTATATCGTCGAGCTGAAGGCGATCAAATCCATCACGAAGATTGAATGGGCTCAGGTCATCCACTACATGCGGGCAACCCGCATACCCTACGCCCTGCTCCTCAACTTCGGTCGTCCCCAACTCCAGTACGACACCTTTGACCTCGCAAAACTCCCTTCGGGTTCCGTCATTGAAACTGCGGCTGCGCCGCAGATCAAGACAACGCCATGTCTGGCCGTGGAAAGCGAATCATCGCCGCGAAGCACTGACAATTCTGCGGAGCGGTAGCGAGAGCCACACGGATCGGAGTTCTTCACCTCGCAGCCGGAAAGCCAACCGAAAGTTCGCTCCGGCCACGAGGATGGATGTATGGCCCCGGAATCCGTGAACCCCGACAACGTAAACGGCAAACCGCCGCGATTTCTCCAACTTAAGGAGACGACGGCCAATCCGGGCAGGACAAAAAACCCATGCTCAACGCACCTCCACCACCGCAAAATCAACTTTACGTTCGTTTACTTTCAGATCGTGCGTTTACTTTTGAACGCGGCGAGAAAGGCTAAATTTCCGCGTGTTGTCGGTTTAATCAGGGGGCGGCGGCGCCGTCATCGGATTTGTCGAGCGCGGCCGCCAGCCGGATGGCCTCGTCGCGCGTCAACGCCCCGGCGATCATGAACGCCTCGCCGATTTCGCAGACGATGCGCGGCGCCATGACAAGTTCGCCGTCCACGACAATCGCCAGCCGCCGCCCTTCATCCGTCGGGTTCTTCCGTCCGCCCGGCCGGTAGTCGCGCGTCAACGCATGCAATTTGCGACTGCCCTCCGGCGTGAGGCGCCCTTCCACCTCATAGCCGTCGCCGACCGTCGCCTTGCGCGCCGACGCGCCCTGCACGTCCGCCGCCGTGAGTTCGGCCGTTTCGCTGACGTAGACGAGTTCGAAGATGTGCCCGTTCCGCATCACAGGCATCAGGCGATAGCCTTCGACGGGCGCGGCGGACGACAGCGCCTCTTCCATCGACCAACCGGCGGACGTCAACGTGCGCGTCAGACGGTCGCTGTCGGCGTGACAGAGGCACAGTTCGAGCGAGACGGCCGGATGGCAGGCCTTCTCTTCCGCGAGCGGCAGCTCATCCGCCGATGCCGACGGGTGACTGATCAACGTCGTCGGCGAGAAGAACGAGAAGAGAAGGAACAGGACGAACAGAACCCCCGTCCCGACCTTGTGCGCCGCACAATCGGCGCACACCTGGTTGAAATCGCGCCGCACCAGGTAGCGGTAAAGGAGGACGGCCGGGATCGCCGCCACGAGCCACCCGCACAGGATGTGCGCCCATTGGGCGACCGCCAGCCCCAGCGACTGGTGGACGAGCCCCAGCAAGCGGGGGTAGGGCGTCGCGTACAGGCTGCCGCCCATGGCCAGCGCCCACAGAGCATCCGCCAGGCTCAACGCGCGGCCGCACGGTATCAGCAGCGCGGCAAAAGCCAGGATGGAAAGAAGGCGCGCGGTTCGCTTTGTCATTGTTCGATTCCTTTCATCGCCGCAAGCGTCAGGACGGGACGCCCTTCTTGAGGATGACGTTGCCGTATTTGCGCGTCTCGCCCGTCACGACGACGGCGAAGGCCTTGCGGGCACGGTCGTAGAACGCATAACGCTCCATCTGTTCGATCGTGCCGGTGTAGTCCAGCGCCCGGCGGTAGGCGGCTTCGACCGACGGATCGAGCGCATCGCCGGGGACGGGCGCCATCATGACGACCGGCGTCGCGTAGGCGTCCAGCTCGAAGAGCGGATGGATCGCCGCGAGCAGCCGGTCGGCCGCGAGGCCGTCGGCGCGCAGGACGCGCGCGTTGACCGAATGCGCGGGAAAGTGAGCATCGGACAGGACGATTTCATCGCCATGTCCCATCTCGGCGAGCGTCTTGAGGAGCTCGGGCGAAATCAGCGGAGAGATACCTTTGAGCATAGTGGTTCGTATTATAGCATATTTTGAGCCGCAGGATGTGATATACTACGCACCATGATACGGACTGACAGAAAGATCGACGCCGTCGTCGTGCTGAGC
>Ga0310695_10007441_pt1 | contig 17467 bp, 8 predicted proteins | sample RumenRJG_04DNA_FD_203882 | JGI IMG/M metagenome (GOLD analysis project Ga0310695, IMG submission 203882) | Bovine rumen microbial communities from Lethbridge, Alberta, Canada - RJG_04 (v2) (version 2) | ecosystem: Host-associated > Mammals > Digestive system > Stomach > Rumen | place: Canada...
TTGAAAACCACAGCGGCCGTACCTGGCTGGGAAGCGGCGTTCGCCCGTTGGGAAAAGTACTGAAAGGATATGGAAACAACGGTAAGGACAAAACCGAGGGCGTTCGGTACCGCAATGCTTTCTGCACTTACAGCCATGGTCCCGTCCTGCCCAAAAATCCGGCCCTTGCCGACACTCTGATCGAGACGGCACTCAGAAGGAAATACGGAGCCTGTTCCCTGGAACCTCTGCAGGATAACTTCGAAAATCTGGCACATGATACAGTTTTGAAAAAAACTGTTTGATGAATCTGTTTGATAAATCTGATCGATAAATCTGTTTGATGCAGGAGCCTGACTCAATCCTGTTTCATGCAAACCGTGCGGACACTGACCGCCGAAGCAGGAAGTCTTTACTACAGGGGCGGGGCTTGTACTTTTAAAGTGAAAAAAGTGAAAAGTGTATAATTGTATACAAAAAGTGATTGACATCCTGCTTTTGTCGGGTATAATAATGAATCGACAAGCAAAGGCGCTTGAAGCGACGGCACAGTCCGTCTCTTCAGGCGCTTTTTTTATTCTTTTTTATTCTTCATTGCGAATGCCCCTCATTTCATAATTGTTGTGGGATATGCGGGCAAAAAACGGAGGTTATTATGTGTTCCATTCTTGCTTACTGCAGCGGGCAGGCGGATCCGCAGGTCATGGCGGAAATGCTTGCAAAGACTATTTCAAGGGGACCGGATGATACCCGGATCATGGAGACCGGAAACGGTTATCTGGGCTTCAACCGTCTCTCGATCATGGGGCTCACACCGGAAGGTATGCAGCCTTTTACTCTCAACAATAATGCTGTAGTCTGCAATGGGGAACTGTACGGCTTTCGGAAAATGCGTGACGCTTTGAAAAAGCGTGGATATTCTTTCAAAAGCGATTCAGACTGTGAGATCCTGCTGCCCATGTACAGGGAGTTCGGAACGGACATGTTCCGCCTGCTGGATGCGGAGTTTGCTCTTGTCCTCTACGATGGACAGTCACAGAAATACATCACGGCACGGGATCCGGTCGGAATCCGCCCTCTCTACTACGGACAGGACGAGCGCGGTGCCTATGTCTTTTCCTCAGAACCCAAGAGCCTGGTCGGCGTATGTACAAAGATTATGCCTTTCCCGCCCGGACATTATGCCGTGATCGAGGCGATTGGCCCGAAGGATGCTTCTGAAGCAAAGGAAAGCGGGACTCACGCCGGCATCAAACGGCACAGCTCTGACAATCCTGCGGGAACCTGTCCGGCACAGAAGATGGAGCTTCACGAATACCGAAGGATCTGGAAAGCAGATCATATGTGCTCAGATGATCTGGAGACGATTGCTGTCCGTATCCGGGAAAAGCTTCTTGCAGGCATTGAAAAACGCCTGGACGCGGATGCCCCGGTGGGCTTCCTTTTGTCCGGCGGACTCGATTCATCCCTGGTCTGCGGGGCTGCTGCAAAGCTGTTGGACAAGCCTCTTCAGACTTTTTCCATCGGAATGGATCTGGATGCCATCGACCTCAAATACGCCCGTAAAGTGGCGGATTATATCGGCAGCGACCACCACGAAGTGATCATGACGAGGGACGATGTCATCGCAGCTCTGGAGCCCGTTATCCACGCCCTCGGTACCTGGGACATCACGACGGTACGCGCCTCGATCGGCATGTATCTGGTCTGCAAATGGATCCATGAAAACACAGACATCCGTGTCATCCTGACCGGCGAGATTTCCGATGAGATTTTCGGCTATAAATATACGGACTTCGCACCAAGCGCAGCTGCTTTTCAGGAAGAATCGGAGAAGAGGATCCGCGAGATCCACATGTACGATGTCCTGCGCGCGGACCGCTGCATCAGCGTCCATTCCCTGGAGGCCCGCGTACCTTTCGGAGACCTTGACTTTCTGTCCTACTGTATGGCGATCGACCCCCAAAAGAAGCTGAACACCTACGGGATCGGCAAATATCTGCTGCGCCATGCTTTCGAGCAGGATGATCTGATCCCGCGCGAGATCCTCATGCGTGAGAAAGCCGCCTTTTCCGATGCGGTCGGTCATTCCATGCGCCGGGATCTCATGGACTATGCGGAAGCTCTCTACACCGATGAAGAGTATGAGACCAAACGCCGGAAGTACACACATGCCATGCCCTTTACCAAAGAATCCTTGCTATACCGTGAGATTTTTGAAAAATACTATCCCGGTCAGGCGCAGATGGTAGCTGACTTCTGGATGCCCAACAAGAGCTGGGAGGGGTGTGATGTCAACGATCCTTCCGCCAGTGTCCTCTCCAACTACGGCGCCAGCGGACTGTAATGAGTACTCCGGTATGATCTTTCACCTTTTGACACTTGCGGAGCATGTGCGGCCTTCGCGAAAAAGCTTCAGGAAACCATTGTCCTGAGGCATCTCGGCACGGGAGATAAACATGAACAAGACGATCGATAGAAAAATCATTCTGGAGGACGGAAGGGAATTTTTCGGATATGCCTTCGGCGCTTCTGGTAACAGGGTATGCGAGATAGTTTTCAACACTTCCATGGCGGGCTATCAGGAGATTTTGTCTGATCTGTCCTACACGGATCAGGCGGTCGTTATGACCTATCCGCTGATCGGTAATTACGGGATGGCAGTAGAGGATTATGAATCTATCACCCCCTCGATCGGTGCCCTGATCGTGCGCGAATACAATGATGAGCCGTCCAATTTCCGCAGCCTTAAGACGCTGGGGGAGGTGATGGAGTCCAACGGAATTCCCGGAATCGGAGGGGTGGACACACGCGCCCTGACCCGGTCTATCCGGGATTACGGGACAAGGAAGGCCCTGATCACGGATGCGGATATGCCGCAGGCAGAGGGACTCGATATTCTGCGCAGTACAATACTTCCGACCAATGCTGTTTCCCGGGTGAGCTGCAGGGATCCCTGGACTTCGGAATCTCCCCTTGCACTGAACCCCTTGGATTCCATATCCTCTGCCGCAGGAAGACCCCTTCGGATTGCTGCTGTCGACTGCGGAATGAAGCGAAATATTGTCCGCTCCCTCAACCGCAGGGGATGCACTGTGACGGTGCTGCCCTGGAATACGCCGGCAGACAAGATCCGCGCACTGCAGCCGGACGGGATCCTTTTGTCCAATGGACCGGGAGATCCCACAGATGTCCCGGAGACCATTGCGATTGTCCGCTCCCTGATAGGAAGCTTCCCCATTTTCGGAATCTGCCTTGGCCATCAGATCCTCTCTCTGGCCTATGGTGCCCGGACCTACAAGCTCAAATTCGGCCACCGAGGCGGAAACCATCCGGTGAAAAATCTTCTGACAGGAAAGATTGAGATCACTTCCCAGAATCATTCCTATGCCATTGAAGAAGAAAGCCTCGCTAATACTCCGCTTTCGATCACCCATGTAAACCTGCTGGACGGAACGATTGAAGGTGTTGAGTGTGTCCGGGACAGGGCTTTCGGTGTACAGTACCATCCTGAGAGCGCGCCGGGACCCCAGGACAGTGCTTACCTGTTTGACAAATTCCTGCAAATAATACGTCAGTGAGCTGGTGAGGACAATAAGAGCGAGGCAGCTCTTGCCAGGGCGGAGGCTCTGGGCAAAAGCCTGTAAACAAAAAAATTGCCTGTCGGGTAAGAGTAAACCGGCAGCAATCTAAATTTATATCTTAAAGCAAAGGCGCTTGAAGAGACGGTGAATACCGTCTTTTCGGGCGCTTTTTTTCTGAAGGAGATACTCATGCCCAGAAGAAAGGACATCCACAAAATACTCGTCATCGGTTCCGGGCCGATCGTGATCGGCCAGGCGGCAGAGTTCGATTATGCAGGGACACAGGCCTGCCTTGCCCTGAAAGAAGAGGACTATGAGGTGGTCTTGTGCAATTCGAACCCGGCGACGATCATGACAGATACCTCAATTGCTGACAAGGTCTATATGGAGCCGCTGACGTTGGAGTACATCGCGAAGATCATCCGCTATGAACGCCCGGATGCGATCCTTCCCGGAATCGGTGGGCAGACCGGCCTGAATCTGGCCATGCAGCTGCAGAAGAAGGGGGTGCTGGACGAGTGCGGCACAGAGCTTCTGGGTACCAGCAGCGCTTCCATCGAGAAGGCGGAGGACCGGCTCCTGTTCAAGGAACTCTGTGAATCCCTGGGAGAGCCTGTCCTGCCATCAGAAATTGCTCATACGATCGAGGAAGGGCTTAGCGCGGCGCAAAAGATCGGTTACCCGCTCGTACTTCGCCCCGCATTTACTCTGGGAGGAACCGGAGGCGGTTTTGCACAGGACGAAAATGCTTTTCTTTCCCTGTTGAAAAATGCCTTGCAGCTGTCCCCGGTCCACGAGGTACTTATTGAGAAAAGTGTTAAGGGATATAAGGAAATCGAGTATGAAGTCATGCGCGACAGCAACGACACCGCTGTCACAATCTGCAACATGGAAAATGTCGATCCGGTCGGTATTCATACCGGAGACTCTATTGTCGTCTGCCCTTCCCAGACCCTGACCAACAAGGAGTACCACATGCTCCGCGACAGTGCCCTGAAGGTGATCCGGGCGCTTGAGATCGAGGGAGGCTGCAATGTCCAGTTCGCGCTGGATCCCCGGTCTTTCCAATACTATCTGATCGAAGTCAACCCCCGCGTCTCACGTTCCTCCGCTCTGGCTTCCAAGGCGAGCGGATACCCGATTGCCCGTGTGTCCGCCAAGATTGGCGTCGGAATGACCCTGGACGAGATCATGCTGGCCAATACCCCGGCCTGTTTTGAGCCCTCTCTGGATTATGTCGTCACCAAAATGCCCCGCTTCCCTTTTGACAAGTTTACCAGGCCGACCGGACTCACCCCGCTTCCGCAATCCGGAATTCCGGAATGGAGGAAGCTGCAGGAATTGAGCTCTGAAGAAATAGACAACACTTTATCCACCCAGATGAAAGCGACCGGCGAGGTCATGAGTATAGGACGCACCATGGAGGAAAGCCTTCTCAAGGCGATCCGTTCCCTGGAGACCGGGCATATACATCTGTACGATCCAAAGTATGACGGCATGGAGTCTGATGCAATTTTTGACTATATCCGGGATGGCAGGGAGGATCGCATTTTTGCCATTGCGGAACTTTTCCGCAGGGCAGCAGCGGCAGAATCATCAGGATCAGCAGAAGAACACTTTGAAGAAGTGACGGAGAAGGTCCGCTGCGCAACAGGCATGGATCCTCTCTTCTTACGTGTTCTCAGAAATATTGTCGCGGAGGAAAAGATCCTTCGCATGCAGCCCGGGAATGTGGATGCTCTGCGGGAGGCGAAGCGGATGGGATTCTCCGATGCTGTGATCGGGCATTTCTGGGGAAAGACGGAGAAAGAGATTTTTGATATGAGGCAGGAGAGCGGAATCGTTCCAGTCTACAAGATGATCGATACCTGTGCCTCGGAATTTGACAGCTATGTCCCCTATTTTTACTCCACTTATGAGGAGGAAAATGAAGCTTTCCCGCCGGTCAGAAAGCAGCTTGCCGGGAAAAGTAAAGACAGCGGATTGCAGGAAGAGACGAAAGATTCAAAATACGGTGCTGCGCAGGAAGGTGTCGGAACATCTGAAAAAAAGAAAGTCATCGTTCTGGGCTCCGGTCCTATCCGCATCGGCCAGGGCGTGGAATTTGATTATTCCACTGTTCATGCAGTCCAGACCCTGCAGAGAGCGGGCTATGAGGCGATCATTATCAACAACAATCCGGAGACCGTGTCCACGGATTATACCTGCTCGGACAAGCTGTATTTTGAACCTCTCTGCGTCGAAGATGTGATGAATATCATCGCGATGGAAAAACCGGAGGGCGTTATCGCCACGCTCGGCGGACAGACTGCCATAAATCTGGCTGAGCCCCTTCACGAACGCGGCGTCCGCCTCATTGGAACGGAATGCGATGCGATTGACCGCGCTGAGAACAGGGATGCATTCGAGAAGCTGTTGGAAGAACTGGCGATCCCGCAGCCAAAGGGACGCGCTGTGACCTCTGTGGAAGAGGGTATCAGGGCTGCCGGGCAGATTGGCTATCCGGTGCTCGTGCGCCCTAGTTTTGTCCTGGGGGGACGTGCCATGCAGATCGTCGGCAAGGAAGAGGAAATGCACGAATACCTACGGAATGCGGTGCAGATCGATGAAGACAAACCGGTCCTTGTGGACAAATACATCCGCGGCCGGGAAGTCGAAGTGGACGCCATCTGTGATGGTGAGACCGTCTTTGTCCCCGGGATCATGGAGCTGGTCGAGCGGACAGGTGTGCACTCCGGAGATTCCATCAGCGTCTATCCGCCCCGCAGCCTCTTGGAAGAGGTCAAAAAGACCATCCTTGGGTATGCCCTGAAACTGGGAATGGGAATCGGCATCAGGGGCCTTTTCAACATTCAGTTCATTGTAGATGAAAATGATGAAGTATATATCATCGAAGTCAATCCCCGCTCTTCCCGCACGGTACCTTTTCTTTCAAAAGCGACCGGGTACAGCCTGGCGGATATTGCAACCCTGGTAAGCCTGGGGATCACTCTGCGCGAGCAGGGAATAACGCAGGAAAGCTGCATGAGCAGCAGTTTGGGAGGCAGCTGCCCGGGAAAAAACAGTTCGGAAAATGAGGAGGGGACAGAAAAGAAAAAAGAAATGGAAACGGCCCTCTACCCTGCGGAAAAAACAAGGTATTATGTCAAGGTTCCGGCATTTTCTTTTTCCAAACTCCACGGAATGGATGCCTATCTGTCCCCGGAGATGAAATCGACAGGGGAAGCGATCGGGTATGACAAAAAGCTTCACAGGGCAATGTATAAGGCGATGATCGCCTCCGGTATGCAGCTGCGAAGTTACGGGACAGTTCTCGTCAGCGTCGCGGATGAGGACAAGCTGGAAACGATTCCTCTGATCAAACGATTTTATGACATGGGCTTTAACATCGAGGCAACTGCACTGACAGGGGAATATCTGAAAAGAGACGGAATCCGAAACCGGATCCGCCGTAAGCCCAGTGAGGGAAGTACTGAGATCCTGGATTCCCTCCGTGCCGGCTATGTGAGCTACGTGATCAATACACGCGCGATCCTGTCCGGCGTCCATTATGGTGACGGCATTCTGATCCGCGACTGCGCCGCCCAGAACAACGCTGTCATGCTGACCTCCCTGGATACGGTCCGCATGCTGCTGGATGTGCTCGAGGAAGTGACCATGGGGATATCTACCATTGATGCTGGGTGAAGTGCAAAGAACAGGAGGACCGACGGAGATGATTCATGAAGAATGCGGCGTTTTCGGAATCTGGCAGGCAAAGAGCGGACCTGTGGCGCAGATGGCCTATACAGGCTTATTTGCGCTGCAGCACCGTGGACAGGAAGCGGCGGGTATTGCATTGAGCGACCGGGGCGTGTTCCGCCATCACAAGGATGTGGGGCTTGTGAGCGAAGTATTTGCAAAAGATGAACTGGACAGATTGGGAGAAGGGAACATCGCAGTCGGGCATGTCCGCTATTCCACCAGCGGAAATCCCGGGCGCAGTAATGCTCAGCCGATCGTGGTCCGCCACGGGAAAGGAAACATGGCTGTCTGTCACAACGGCAATCTGGTCAATTCCACACTGCTGAGAGAAAAACTGGAACAGAAGGGCTGTATTTTTCACACGACAAGTGACACAGAGGTGATCTCTTATCTGCTCACACAGGAGCGTCTGGAAAGCGGCTCGATCGAGGAGGCACTGGAACGTGTCATGGATCGGATTGACGGAGCCTATTCCCTGGTTGTGATGTCGCCGACAAAACTGCTTGCTGCCCGGGATCCCCGCGGTTTCAGGCCGCTGTGCATCGGGCATCTTCCGAACGGAGGCTTTGCGGCAGCATCCGAGAGCTGTGCACTGGATGCTGTCGGGGCGCGCCTTGAGCGGGAACTGGAACCGGGAGAAATCGTAGTCGTCAGCCGTGAGGGCGTCTCTTCAATCCGCAGTCACTGCCTGCAGTCCACCCGCGCTCTCTGCGTCTTTGAATATATTTATTTTGCGCGGCCGGATTCCGTCATCGAGGGATGCACCGTGCATGATGCGCGCCGCTGCGCAGGAAAACTTCTGGCTGCGGCACATCCAGTAGACGCGGACGTTATCATTGGTGTTCCGGATTCCGGACTGGATGCGGCGATTGGCTTTTCCGCTGCCTCCGGTATTCCCTATGATGTCGGACTGGTCAAGAACAAATATGTCGGCCGCACCTTTATTGCGCCCTCACAGGAGCTGCGCGAACAGATGGTGCGGAATAAGCTCAATCCGATCCGCCGGGTCATTGAAGGAAAAAGAGTCGTCCTCCTGGATGACTCCATTGTGCGCGGTACAACGATCGCACAGCTGATCCATATTATCCGGGAAACCGGGGCAAAGGAAGTTCATGTGAGAATCTCTGCTCCGCCCTTCCTGCACCCCTGCTACTATGGGACAGATATCGATTCCGAGGAGAATCTGATCGCGGCGCGCCACAGTGTGGAGGAGACGGCAGCATTCATCGGAGCGGACACTCTGGGCTATCTGTCTGTCGAGGATGCGAAAAAAATTCCCGGGCAAATGGGATGCGGGCTATGCACCGCATGCTTTGATGGATGTTATCCTACACAAGTTCCGCGCGATGCAGGAAAAAACCGTTTCGAGCAGCCATTATTTTAGCCGGGAAAATGTCCGCAAATGCTCGAGCGAGCCCGGCATTTGCGGCAGTTTTCCTCGCTGCTTTAATCAAAGGTCACAAAAAAATTGCCCTGAAAAGTGTATTATTGTATACAATAACGTTTGACTTTCCATGTAAACCGTGTATAATAACAGACATAAAAGCAAAGGCGCTGAGGAATAAATTTCCTGCAGCGCCTTTACTTTTTTATCTCAGGGCTGCCGTAAGGTATCTTTCGCCGGATGGCGAACGGCAGCCCGCGGGAGGGCAGAGGGCGCATATGAACTGCATCGCAGTTCGTTGCCGCCTCTACTCTTTTAAGACAAGAATCGATCCGCAGCAGAAAGCCGGCTTGCCCGGATCGGGATTCTTCGGACAAGGGAGTCCGGACTCGAAATGAGTCCGGGCTGTTTTGTTTTCAGGGGGGGGTCGCAGGTTGTGTACGCATCATCAATTGGGTGTGTACACAGACGATATTTTATTTCATTGGCGGCCGCTCTGGCGGGCGGCATGGTCGGAAAGTGAGAGAAAAATGGAATTCAATGTATCTACCGTCACATGGGTGCTGATCGCTACAGCACTGATCTACTTCATGCAGGCCGGTTTTGCCCTCTGCGAAGCCGGGCTGACGAGAGCAAAAAACACAGGCAACATCCTGATGAAGAACATGATGGATTTCTGTATCGGGACTCCCTGTTTCTGGCTGGTTGGTTTCGGCCTGATGTTCGGCAGCACAGCTCCGCTCATCGGAAGACTGGATCCCATGATCCGAGGCCTCTACGGTGCGGAAAATACAGTCGTGCCGCAGGCCATGCCCCTCTGGTGTTTTGTAATCTTCCAGACGGTATTCTGCGCGACAGCAGCAACGATCGTGTCCGGCTCTATGGCAGAGCGAACCAATTTTAAGGCATACTGCCTGTACTCCGCGGCGATCTCGCTTCTGGTCTACCCGATCGGCGGACACTGGGCATGGGGCGGTGGCTGGCTGTCCGGTCTGGGCTTTCACGATTTTGCAGGCAGCGCAGTCGTGCACAACGTTGGCGGCGCAATCGCCTGTCTGGGTGCCTGGATGCTTGGTCCCCGTATCGGCAAATATGACCGCGATGGCAAAGCACGTGCCATTCCCGGCCACAACATGTTGGCAGTTGCCCTTGGTGTCTTCATTCTGTGGTTCTGCTGGTTCGGATTCAATGGCGGATCAACAGCCTCTATGGCGGACGGCGCGGATGCCTTCCACGCATCCCTGGCCTTTATGAATACCAACCTTGCGGCTGCGGTCGCCACTGTCGTGACCATGCTCTTCACCTGGCTGCGCTACGGAAAGCCGGATGTCTCCATGACACTCAATGCCGCGCTGGCAGGTCTGGTCGCCATCACTGCGGGCTGTGACTGCGTATCTCCTTTGGGAGCTTTTATCATTGGTCTTGCTGCAGGATTCCTGGTGGTTTTCTCTGTTGAGTTCTTTGACAATATCGCGAAGATCGATGATCCGGTCGGCGCGGTCTCCGTCCATATGGTGAACGGAATCTGGGGCACGCTGGCTGTCGGCCTCTTCTCCACCGGAGAAGATGGTGTGATGAAGGGACTTTTCTACGGCGGCGGTGGCAGGCTTCTGGGCGTTCAGGCGGTTGGAGTAGCTGCCATCGATGCATATGTCCTTGTCGTCATGTTTATCATATTTAAGCTGATCGATCACTTTATCGGCCTGCGCGTACCTGCTGCAGTTGAAATCGACGGCCTGGACCAGCATGAGCACGGTCTTACCAGCGCTTATTCCGGATTTGCAATCAGCGATGTCACCAACATGCTGATGGATGTCAATGAAAATACGGATCTGGGCGAGGACGACTATGAAAAGGCGACTCCGGAACAGATCCGGGCGGCTGTCAAAGTTCAGGGAAATGCGGCAAATGGCTTAGCATCCGGTGCGGCAGCCGGTATGCTCCCGGACACGGGCATGTATCGTCTTTCCATCATCTGCAGGCTCAACAAATTTGACGAGCTCAAGCGGGGCCTCAATGAGATCGGTGTGACCGGTATGACCATGACCCAGGTCATGGGCTGCGGCATTCAGAAAGGTTCCACTGAAAGATACAGGGGCGCCGTGGTCGATTCCACCCTGCTCCCCAAGGTAAAAGTGGAAGTCGTTGTCGCGAAGATTTCTGTAGACAAGGTCATCGAAGCGGCCCGCCGCGTCCTGTACACCGGCCATATCGGCGACGGCAAGATCTTCGTCTACAACGTGCTGCACGTTGTCAAGGTACGCACCGGAGAAGAGGATTTCGCGGCTCTCCAGGATGTGGAGTGAGCAGCAAAGTATCCGATTCTGTCAGCGAGGCGTTTAAATACGGGTTTGTCGAGGAGGGACGGGTCTGCGGCTGCACCTCTCTGCTCGGTCAGGAGTTCGTCATCAAGATGTACTATGACGGAAAAAGGGTCTCGAGAGGGCCGCTTTAACTCGCATCCCGTGCTGAAAGCCCGGTCTGCTCAGACAGACTACGCGCTAAAACGCCCAGCCATGAGGGCTGTGCGTTTTACCCTCTCTCAGCCCTTTTTCCATCAAGTACATCTAAGACTCCGAACTATTCCCTCGCGAGAGAGGTGCAGTCCTCGACCCTGATTGTCACTCCGTCGACCAAGGGGGAAGAAATAAAAAACGCCAAGGTTCTCATTTTCTGCGGACGATGGAATAAATATATTCCATGGGTGCATTCATATTGATCAGCAGATAAACTGCTAATCTGCATATCCACAATGAATCATAATCTGCGCAGGGATCCTGCTTCCCCAACTATCGGCAGAATTATTCGAGAGTGCTGTAATATCATCCATCCCACAGCCCGACAGGAAATTGGAGCCTTCAAGTTATACCTCCTGGCGGAGTGAATTTTTTTGAGCAGTCAGTTGTACTTATCGAAGCTTATAGGGAAGAACGGATAAAATGCACAGCCCTCAAGGCTGGGCATTTTAGGACCACCTGTCTGAGTCTCCCGTGTCTTCAACACGGGAGACGAGTTTGGTCCGATCCGTTCTGAGCATAAGCGAGATCTAGTACAACTCTGCGAAAAAAGCCTGAACGACGCAGGAGGTATACCTTGAAGGCGACTTCCTAAGGGCGCGACAAACCCATATTTTGATCAAGAAAGGAGGCACTACATGGCAGCATTCGAGCGAATCCAATCCGGCATTCCGGTGATGGATGCCGCGTTGGACAATATCCGTCTGGGGGACAATGTCGTCTGGCAGGTGTCTTCTTTGGACGAATTCCGTCTTTTTGCAAAACCTTTTGCAGAACAGGCAATCCGGGACGGGCGAAATCTCCTCTATATACGATTTGCGGAGCACGATCCCATCCTTCCGGAGATGGAGGGGCTGCGGATAGTGCATGTCCCTCTTTCTCACCGCTTTGAGACCTTCACGGTGGAGATTCACAATATCATCGAAAAAGAGGGATATGACGCATTTTATGTCTTTGACTGTCTCTCCGAACTGGAGGCTGCCTGGGCGACAGACCTTCTTATGGGAGATTTTTTCCATCTGACCTGTCCTTTTCTGTTCATACTGGATACTGTAGCCTATTTTCCGGTGCTTCGCGGCCGGCACTCCAATGACGCTGTCAGCAAAATCCGGAACACGACACAGCTCTTTCTGGATGTCTTCACCGAGGAAAAAGAAGAAAACCAGATCCGGAGCATGTATGTGCGCCCGCTGAAGGTATGGGAGAGGTCTTCGGAGACCATGTTCCGTCCGCATCTCTACGACCTGCGCGCAGGTACCTTCCTGCCTGAGACGGAAAGTGTGCATCGCAGTCATTTATATCGGCAGATGAACCTGACAGGGGCGAGCATCAATCAGAGCATGGACAGCTGGGAACGGTTTTTTCAGAGTGCCAGAATCAAGTATGAGAGCGGACTGGACATTACGCAGGAATGCAGCCGTATGTGCAATATCATGCTGACGCGGGATGAGCGTCTGCGTGTCCTGATCAAGGAGCATTTCAAACCGGAAGACTATTTCGAAGTGCATGACCGCATGGTCGGCACCGGGATGATCGGCGGAAAGGCGACCGGTATGCTGCTGGCCAGGAAGCTGACGGAAAACCTTCGGCCGGACATCTATGAGCGGATCGAGCCGCATGATTCCTTCTACATCGGCTCAGATGTTTTCTACACCTATATTGTTGACAACGGACTCTGGGACCTGCGCGTGCGCCAGCGCACGGAGGAGGGCTATTTTACACTGGCTAAGGAAGTGGAGGAACGTCTGCTGCAGGGAGTGTTTTCAAACGCGATGGAAGAAGAATTCCGGCGTCTTCTGGAATACTATGGTGATGATCCGGTCATCGTGCGCTCCAGTTCCATTCTGGAGGATGGTTTCGGAAATGCCTTTGCGGGAAAATATGAATCCGTGTTCTGCGCCGGCACCGGGTCGCCGCAGGAGAGGCTGGAGACCTTCGAACAGGCAATCCGGACAGTCTATGCCAGCACCATGGGCCTTTCTGCCCTCGACTACCGCAAGCGCAGGGGTCTGGACAAGAGGGATGAACAGATGGCGATCCTGGTCCAGCGGGTCTCCGGCTCCCGATACAAAGATTTCTACATGCCCTGTGCGGCCGGCGTGGGCTATTCTGTCAGTCCCTATCGGTTCAGTCCGGAGCACCCGAGCGAAGGAATGCTGCGCCTTGTCATGGGCCTGGGAACAGCTGCGGTGGACCGGCGTACCGGCTCTTATCCGCGGATGGTGATGATGGAGGATCCCACCAAAGTGACTTTGACATCATCCTCGGACAAGCATCAGTTTTCCCAGCGCCTGGTGGATGCTGTGAGCTTTGCGTCCGGAGAGGTGGAAGGGCTGGATCCGGACTTTGTACGCAGAGAAATTCCGTCCTATATGACACGCCTTCTTTTGTCCCACGACTGGGATGCGGAGCGGATTTTTACAGACCGCGGCGAGGACCGGCAGATTTTCTATGTCTCCTGCGACGGCCTGGTTAAAAACAGACAGCTCATGGACGACATGCGGGGCATCCTTAAGCTTCTGAAGGAAGCCTATGTTTATCCCGTGGATATTGAGTACACGATCAACGTCGCTCCCTCGGGGGATTATGTGATCGACCTTCTCCAGTGCCGGCCTCTTCAGCAGTCGAAAGAGGGAGATACTGTCATCGTGCCTCAGGTGTCCCCGGAATGGATTCTTCTGGAGACAAAGGGCGTTTCTATGGGATTTTCCCGGACCTTCCCCGTAGATCTGGTCATCTACATCGACCCCATCCTTTATTATGAGATGCCTTACAGGGACAAATTCCGGGTGAGGGATCTTTTGTCCGCCATCAACTGGAAACTCCGCGGGCAGGGCAAGCGGATGCTGCTCCTTACGCCTGGCCGGATCTGTACATCCTCGGCGGAGCTGGGGGTGCCTTCCGCCTTCGCTGATATCAGTGAATTTGACATGATCGCAGAGATCTCCGAGACCAGGGCGGGATATGTCCCTGAGCTGAGCTATGGCAGCCACATCTTCCAGGATCTGGTGGAGGCAGAAATTCTGTACACAGCAGTTTTTGAGACGCAGACCACTTTGCATTTCGCACCGTCCCTGCTGGAACCCTATATTGCTTCTCTGTCCGACTATGCCGGGAAGGCGGATGGACTGGAGGGAATCCTGCAGGTGTACGACACGGGACAAAGCGGCCTGACACTGTACTACGACATGTCTCAGGAGCACTTGCAGATATCTTTCATATCTGAAAAAGGGGTGATGGAGGAAGTATTTGTGCAGGATTGAACAGGGGTGTGCTGGATGTCCAGAATGATCAAGATTTCCAGGAAGAAAAAGCATTTCGAAAAAAAACGAAGCGACATAGCCGCCGCAGGAGAAAAAAATCACTACTGTGGGCGGGGGATGACAGCGACTGAAGAATATGCAGAATTAAATTTTGTATAATTGTATACAAAAGTGTTGACAGACATATTTTCATGTGTATAATAAGAGTTCATAAAGCAAAGGCGCTTGAAGAAACGGTATGAGCCCGTCTCTTCAGGCGCCTTTTCTATTGCCTGGAAACAGCATACGTATCTGTCACGGCGCAAGTCACTTCAGGATGGTTCCAGACAGACCCGGACAGATCCAGACAGATACAGATGGTTCCAGACAGACCTGGACAGATTCAGACAGATCCGGGACAGATACAGGTATAATCAGGAGGAAAATGAGATGATGGAAAGCAATGCAAAAGTTCCCGAAATCTATGCCGGCATGGTCTTTAACGACAAGGTCATGCGGGAGCGCCTGCCCAAGGACGTCTATAAGGCAGTCCGCAAGACCAGCAAAAACGGTACACACCTGGAACTGGATGTGGCAAATACAGTTGCCGCAGCAATGAAGGAATGGGCGATTGAGAAGGGCGCGACCCACTTCACACACTGGTTCCAGCCCATGACAGGACTGACAGCAGAGAAGCATGATGGTTTCATTTCTCCGACCTCTGACGGAAGTGTCATCATGGAGTTCTCCGGCAAGGAACTGGTCAAGGGTGAACCGGATGCCTCCAGCTTCCCTTCGGGTGGCCTGCGCGCCACCTTCGAGGCACGCGGATATACTGCCTGGGATCCCAGCTCTCCCGCCTTCATCAAAGACGGCTCCCTCTATATCCCGACAGCCTTCTGCTCCTACGGCGGCGAGGCTCTGGATAAAAAGACTCCCCTCCTGCGTTCCATGGAGGCCTTGTCCGCAGCAGCCGTCAAGGTCCTGCACCTTCTGGGCAACTCGGATGTGACCCACGTAGATACCACAGTTGGTTCTGAGCAGGAATATTTCCTGATCGACAAGGAACTCTATAAAAAGAGAAAGGATCTCCTTCTCACCGGCCGCACCCTGATGGGAGCACCGGCGCCCAAGGGGCAGGAGATGGAAGATCATTACTTCGGCGTCCTCAAGCCCAAGGTATCCGAGTATATGCACGCCCTTGACCGCGAACTCTGGGAACTGGGCGTGCCGACCAAGACCAAACACAATGAGGTCGCTCCCTCCCAGCATGAGCTGGCGCCGGTCTTTGAGACCGCCAACATCGCAGTCGACCACAACCAGCTTACCATGGAGGTCATGAAAAAGGTCGCCGACCGCTTCGGCTATGCCTGCCTCCTGCACGAGAAGCCCTTTGAGGGAATCAACGGATCCGGTAAGCACAACAACTGGTCTATAAGCACGGATACCGGCGAGAACCTCCTCAACCCCGGAAAGACACCGGCAGAGAACCAGCAGTTCCTTGTATTCCTTCTGGCTGTGATCGCGGCTGTGGATGAGTACCAGGAGGTCCTGCGTGTTTCCGTCGCCACTGCGGGCAATGACCATCGTCTGGGCGGCAACGAGGCTCCGCCCGCAATCATCTCCATTTTCGTCGGTGACGAGCTGGCACAGGTCCTGGAGTCGATTGAGAACGATACCGTTTTCGCCGGCGGCGGCAAGACCCAGATGGGTATGGGTGCCCACGTCCTTCCCCATATTATGAGGGATACGACAGACCGCAACAGGACATCTCCCTTTGCCTTCACCGGCAACAAGTTTGAGTTCCGCATGCCGGGCAGCGCCCTTTCCGTGGCAAACCCCAACATTGTCCTCAATACAGCCGTCGCCGAGACTCTGTCACAGATTTACGATGAACTCAAAGATGTCTCTCCTGACCAGATAGACGATGCCGTTCACAACCTTCTCAAAAAGATGCTTGCAGAGCACAAACGCATCCTGTTTAACGGCAACGGATATACGGACGAGTGGGTCGAAGAGGCACACAGAAGAGGCCTTGCGGATCTCAAATCCCTGCCCGATGCAATGCCTTCCTTTATTGCCGACAAGAGCATCGAGCTCTTCACAAAGCACGGGATTTTCACCAGGGAAGAGCTTGAATCCCGCTACGAGATCCTGCTTGAAAACTACGCCAAGACCATTCACATCGAGTCTCTGACCCTGCAGGAAATGGTGCGCAAAGACTTCACTGCCGGCCTCGTCCAGTATATGAAGGATGTCACCAATGAAGCCCTGAAGAAGAGAGATCTTCTCCCTGACAGCCGCTGCAGCTACGAAGGTCGCATCCTGCAGAAGCTGGATGAGACCAGTGAGCAGATTCTGGATGCCCTCGATGCTCTCGAGGCAGACACAAAGAAGGCGGAAGCCATCGATGACATTCTGGCCCAAGCTGCCTTCTACCAGAAGACTATCCTGGCCGAGATGGAGACACTGCGAAGCTGGACCGATAAGGCCGAAGCGATCATTCCTGATCAGTATCTTCCCTATCCCACCTACGAGCAGATGCTGTTCTCCCTGAGATAAATACAGGTTTGTCGCGCCCTTAGGAAGTCGCCTTCAAGGCATACCTCCTGCGTCGATCAGAGAGGTGCAGTCGCAGAACTGTCCCTCCTCGACAAACCTGTATTTGACTGCGCAAGAGCGAAATATCTCCTGCGCAGTCTTTTTTTGCGCATTGCGGTGAGCGGATGTGATTTGTGAACTTCCGTGAATCTTGCCTTCCTGCCCCTGTCGGGCTTATAGAACCTTCGTACCCCTGGAGGGCTGTAAATCCTTCCTGCCCCTGGCGGGCTTATAGAACCTCTTGGGGCTGACCTTGCTGTTTTATCCATATTTTGATAAAGTTGACATTGTTCCGGTCAGACATCTTTGGAATATCAGGCCGCACTGGGCAGTGGGGTGAATTCCTGCCGGCAGTTTCTGCCGGAAGACTGAGGAAATATAGAAGTGGAAAGTGAGAGAACAAGATGCGACAGTTTC
>Ga0310695_10007446_pt1 | contig 17461 bp, 9 predicted proteins | sample RumenRJG_04DNA_FD_203882 | JGI IMG/M metagenome (GOLD analysis project Ga0310695, IMG submission 203882) | Bovine rumen microbial communities from Lethbridge, Alberta, Canada - RJG_04 (v2) (version 2) | ecosystem: Host-associated > Mammals > Digestive system > Stomach > Rumen | place: Canada...
GAAACAAAGTTTAACAATACGAAAAAGTGGCGTAACCACTTGGATTACACCACTTTCCTTATAGATTCTTATTTTTACTTATCGTTGTTTTTGAGGAATTACTTAACCTCCTCGAAGTCGGCGTCCTGGATGTCGTCGGCTTTTGTACCAGCTTCCTGCTGAGGACCGGCCTGCTGACCACCCTGATAAGTGTCACCACCAGGCTGACCTGCTGCACCGCTCTGCTGGTACATCTGCTGTGAAGCAGTCTGCCAAGCGTTGTTGAGGGCTGCGATAGCAGTATCGATGGCGTTGATATCGCCTGCCTTGTGGGCATCCTTCAGCTGCTGGAGGGCATTCTCAATAGCTGGCTTGTGATCTGCAGGGATCTTGTCGCCAAGTTCCTTCAGCTGGTTCTCTGTCTGGAAGATCATCGAGTCAGCCTGATTCAACTTGTCAACACGCTCGCGCTCTTTCTTGTCGTTCTCAGCGTTCTGCTCTGCCTCAGCCTTCATGCGGTTGATCTCGTCCTGTGACAGACCTGAAGAAGCCTCGATGCGGATAGCCTGCTCCTTACCTGTGGCCTTATCCTTGGCAGATACCTTGAGGATACCATTGGCATCGATATCGAAGGTTACCTCAATCTGAGGAATACCACGACGAGCTGGAGCGATACCAGTCAGGTTGAACTGACCGATACTCTTGTTCTGTGAAGCCATCGGGCGCTCACCCTGCAGCACATGGATCGTTACCTCTGTCTGATTGTCAGCTGCAGTAGAGAAGGTCTCGCTCTTCTTGCAAGGAATGGTTGTGTTGGCCTCGATCAACTTGGTCATTACACCACCCATCGTCTCGATACCCAGTGTCAGCGGAGTCACGTCGAGCAGGACGATGTCGCCTACACCACCTTCCTTGTTCAGGATAGCACCCTGAATAGAAGCACCTACGGCTACCACCTCATCAGGATTTACACCCTTTGAAGGCTCCTTGCCGAAGTAGTTTTTTACCAGTGTCTGCACAGCGGGGATACGGCTTGAACCACCTACGAGGATCACCTCGTCGATATCAGCAGTATTCAGTTTGGCGTCTGCCATTGCTTTCTGACATGGAGCCAGACAAGCCTGGATCAGATCGTGAGCCAGCTGCTCGAACTTAGCACGTGTCAGTGTCTTTACCAAGTGCTTAGGTACACCAGCCACTGGCATGATGTACGGCAGGTTGATCTCAGTAGAGGTAGAAGAAGACAACTCAATCTTTGCCTTCTCAGCAGCCTCCTTCAGACGCTGCATGGCCATCGGATCGCTCTTCAAGTCAGCACCCTCGTCGTTCTTGAACTCCTGTACGAGCCAGTCGATGATCACCTGGTCGAAGTCATCACCACCGAGGTGAGTATCACCATTGGTAGAGAGCACCTCGAACACACCACCACCGAACTCCAGGATAGAGATATCGAAGGTACCACCACCGAGGTCGAAGACGGCAATCTTCATATCCTTGTTCGCCTTATCCACACCATATGCCAAAGCGGCAGCTGTGGGCTCGTTTACGATACGCTTCACATCGAGACCGGCAATCTGTCCAGCCTCCTTCGTGGCCTGACGCTGTGAGTCAGAGAAGTAAGCCGGTACGGTGATGACAGCCTCTGTCACCTCCTGACCGAGATAATCCTCAGCGGTCTTCTTCATCTTCTGCAGTACCATCGCAGAGATTTCCTGCGGTGTGTACTTACGTCCGTTGATGTCCACACGGGGATAGCCACCCTCATTCACAACAGAATAAGGTACACGGGCAATTTCCTTCTCGGTCTGCTGCCAGTTCTCACCCATGAAACGCTTAATCGAGTAAACCGTGTTCTTCGGGTTCGTGATAGCCTGACGCTTGGCAGGATCACCGATCTTTCTCTCACCGTTCTCTACAAAACCAACGACTGAAGGTGTTGTACGCTTACCCTCGCTGTTGGCGATTACTACTGGCTCGTTACCTTCGAATACGGCAACGCAGCTGTTCGTAGTTCCTAAGTCAATTCCAATAATCTTTCCCATAATTCTTATATTTTTATTTGTTATTAATTCAAAATGTCAGTAACCATTGTGCAAACCATGTGCCAAAATGGCGAAAACGAAGAATTTTATCGCCTGTCACGTCATTTTGGCATAAATTATTTGGGAGTTTAGCTGATTTATGTTATCTTTGCACACAGAATTCTATTATAATAAAACTGTCGATAGTCATGAAAAGAACGCTTTTAGCAACCTGTCTGGCTTTCCTCTTAACGACGGCCTATGCGCAGGAGAACTCCTATATCGTGAAGACGAGTGGGGTGCTGGAGGGGACGCAGTTGGAAACTTTGAACAAGGAGGAAGAGACCGACATCGATTTCATCAGTCAGAACTTCAAGTTCCAGAGTCTTTGCGACTGGCAGGAAGGGATGAAGTTCATGGTGATCCCAAGTGAGTATGATATGGTAGTGAAGACTTTCACGGATGCTCGTACCGACAAGGATGTGAGTAGTGTGAAGTTGCGTCATAAGATCATGGTCTATATGGGGCATGAGGAGGATAAGGACGGTCATGAGCGTATCAACTTCCGCTGTCAGGATGATCAGCGGAAGTATTACTACGAGATTCCGAGCGAGACGTTCGACGATTATTGCTTTAATAATCTGGGTGTTCCCACGCTGGCCTATCTGGGCGATGTAGATATTGCCCGTGAGAAACTGATTGGTAAGGATGTCTATACGAAAACCAATCTCTATCGGGTTGATACTGAACTGGAAGGAGATGGCTATCTTGATGTGATGGTTGATAAAGATGTGGTGGTGAAGGTGAAGGCAGTTGGTGTCGGCACACGTGATTTCCCCGTGAAGATCATCGTGGAAGACAAGGACGGCAATGAGTTCTATCAGAATGTCGCCATCTCCAAGACTAACTGTAGTTTAAACGACGATGACTTTGTGGATGATAATGCCAAGTATCTGTTTGCCAACTCCTTCGAGTTGGTAGAGGATGTGCTGAATATCAACAGCAGCAATTTCAGACAGTTCCTGGGTAAGGTGATCCACACGAAGTATCCCACGAAGCTGTTGAACGAGATGTCTAAGAAGATGCAGTCTATTCCGCGTCTGACCGAGTATCAGATCGAGGCGATGACTGCACATAAGAACGATGATAAATACACGCTGAAACTGAAGAATACGACCTTGGGCACTTATTTCTATATCGACATGCTGTTGGATGAGCATCTTGCTCAGGATCAGTCGGAGTATTTCGGTTATATCTTCGCCCTTGGTCCTGGCAAGAAGATCGAGACTTCCGAGGGTAGCCGTGCGATGATGCGTGCCGGACACGTCGGTATCGGCTTCTCCGAGGATGAGACGATGATGGCTGCCGGTGAACCTGATAGGGTGATCAATGGCGAAAACGGTCTTTACACCTGGGTTTACCAGCGTTCGAACAATAAACTGCTCTATGTGGATTTTGACGGTTCTGGTAGGGTGACGAAGACTTATACCCGTGATAATAATGCCAAACCCATGGGTGGTGCTGGATCAGCCGCTCGTCATAGTAGTAGTGCTGCCAGACAGGCCGCCAGGTCATCAATGGGCTGGGGTGGTAAGGGCACGCCAATAGAATAATCAACGATAAAAAATCCCAACCAATCGGTTGGGATTTTTATTTTAAGCCTTATCGGTAATGGCCTGCATGATCTTGGCCTCCAACTCGTCACAGAGTTCCGGGTTATCCTGCAATAGCGCCTTTGTAGCATCACGGCCTTGTGCCAATCTGGCATCTTCATAAGAGAACCAGGAGCCGCTCTTCTTGATGATATTATACTCCACACCCAAATCGACAATCTCACCGACTTTCGAGATACCTTCACCGAAGGTGATCTCAAACTCTGCCTTGCGGAAGGGAGGTGCAACCTTGTTCTTCACCACCTTCACCTTGACGAGGTTACCGATCACATTGTCACCATCCTTGATTGACTGCGACTTACGGATGTCCAGACGGACAGACGCATAGAACTTCAGGGCGTTACCACCCGTGGTCGTCTCGGGATTGCCGAACATCACACCGATCTTTTCTCTCAACTGGTTGATGAAGATACAGGTGGTGTTGGTTTTCGAGATGGTGGAGGTGAGTTTACGCAGCGCCTGACTCATCAGACGGGCCTGCAGACCGACGGCCGAATCACCCATGTCACCCTCGATCTCCTTCTTTGGGGTCAGGGCTGCCACGGAGTCGATGACGATGATGTCGATGGCACTTGAACGGATCAGTTGGTCGGCAATCTCCAATGCCTGTTCACCGTTATCCGGCTGGGAGATATACAGGTTGTCGATATCCACGCCCAGATTCGCGGCATAGAAACGGTCGAATGCATGTTCTGCGTCGATGAAGGCTGCGATACCACCCGCCTTCTGACACTCGGCAATGGCATGGATGGCCAGGGTGGTCTTACCGGATGACTCCGGACCGTAGATCTCGATGATTCGTCCCTTGGGATAGCCTCCTACGCCAAGCGCTGCATTCAGACCAATACTACCTGTGGGGATCACCTCCACATTCTCGATCTTCTCCTCCCCCATGCGCATGATGGAGCCTTTGCCGAAGTCCTTTTCGATTTTCAACATGGCAGCTTGCAGCGCCTTCATCTTCTCCTGTTGCGGGCTTAAAGCCTCGCCTTCTTTTTCTTTCGCCATAGCTTTTAGAAATTTAAGTGTTAATAATTATAACTCGAGGTCGCCGTCGAACACTTCGTGCCAAGGCAGACCTTGTTTGTTCAGTTGCTCCATAAACGGATCGGGATCGAAGTCCTCTACGTTCCACACACCCGGCTTTTTCCAGATGCCCTTTACGAACATCATCGCACCAATCATGGCAGGTACACCCGTGGTGTAACTCACGCCCTGCATACCCGTCTCCTTGTAGGCCTCCTGGTGCTTACAGTTGTTATAGACATAATAGGTGCGCTCCTTACCATCCTTGATACCACGGATACGACAGCCGATAGAGGTCTCACCCTCGTAGTTTTCACCCAGATCCTGTGGGTTGGGCAGCACCGCCTTTAGGAACTGCAAGGGTACGATCTTCACCTTGGCTGTACCAGAGCCGTCAGCCAATGGTGCCTCATATTCAATCTCGTCGATGCGGCTCATACCGATGTTCTGAATCACGTCGAGGTGCTTCAGATACTGCTCCCCGAAGGTCATCCAGAAACGTCCCTGTTTGATGGTGGGATAGTTCTTCACCAGACTCTCCAGTTCCTCGTGGTGCAATAGGTACGACTCGCGCGGACCGATGTTAGGATAGGTAAGAGGCTTATGGATCTCCAGCGGTTCTGTCTCGATCCATTGACCGTCCTTATAGTAGAGACCCTTCTGGGTAATCTCACGGATATTGATCTCTGGGTTGAAGTTCGTGGCGAAGGCGTGGTGATGGTCACCCGCATTGCAGTCCACGATATCGAGGTAGTGGATCTCGTCGAAGTGGTGCTTGGCGGCATAGGCGGTATAGACTCCGCTCACTCCTGGGTCGAAGCCACAGCCGAGGATGGCGGTCAGACCTGCCTGTTCGAAACGGTCCTTATAGGCCCATTGCCAGGAGTACTCGAAATGGGCCTCGTCCTTCGGCTCGTAGTTGGCTGTGTCGAGATAGTTACAACCGCATGCCAGACAGGCATCCATGATTGTCAGATCCTGATAGGGTAGGGCCAGGTTGATCACGAGATCTGGTTGATAACTATTGAAGAGGGCCTTCAACTGCTCCACATCGTCGGCATCCACCTGTGCTGTCTGGATGTCCATCTTGTAACCTGCCTTGTGGATATCCTCCACAATCTTGTCGCACTTCGCTTTTCTGCGACTGGCGATCATAAAGTCGGTAAATACATCAGCATTCTGGGCAATCTTGAATGCTGCTACCGTAGCGACGCCCCCGGCGCCAATCATTAATACCTTTGCCATATACCGAATTCTTAATGTTTAATCTTTAATCTCTTCTGCACGGATGCCCAGGGCGGCCATCAGCGAGTATCCCAGGATCTCCTGTCGATAGTTCCCGCCAGTGAGGGGCTGCATGGCGAAGAGGGTCACCCGCTTCTCCTCATCATCCACCTGCCTGAGTGTCTCGCGTACCTTGTTATATATAGTGTTCTCCTCCAAATTGGGAATCACCATCACGCGCTTCACCTCTTTCTGGGCTGTCACCAGCGACAACACCTCCGTGAAGAAATCCTCACTGGCGATCTGCTCGATGGGGTAGGCATTGATGGCAAACTCTCCCAGGTGATCCTTGAAGGCTTTGCCGTCGAGTTCTTTATATGCACTGGGTACGAAATTCTCCAGCCCCAGCTTACCTTTCTGATAGATGAGCACCACCTGTGTTTCGTGCTCTCCCTCCCGGATGCCACCATCCAGTGCCACACAATCGATCCAGCGGGCGATGTCTGCCTGCGGAATCCTGCGTCCCAGCATCCGTTCAAAGTTCACGATGAGGTTGAATGCGACCCTGTCGATGTAGTCGGCATCGGCAAGGATTACATTTTCACTCCATCTGACCTCCTGTAAATGGTTGTTCATATTGTGTGCAAAGTTACAAGATTTTGTAGAGAAAACAAAATTATTTTGGCTTTTTTTGTTTTCGAATGTACACTTCTCACTTCTTTTTTGTACCTTTGCATGCAAATTCAAACAATATTTAAAAATTAGTTTATCAAATGTCAACATTAACAATTATCATTGTCTGTGTTTTCTGTGTCGGCTATCTGTGTATAGCCTTGGAGAGCCTGACAAGAGTCAACAAGGCAGCCATTGCCCTGCTGATGTGCGTGTGCTGCTGGACCCTGCTGATGATGGGGCCTGCAGCTTATTACCCCGCCATTCCTGGCGAGGAGGTGGTTCACCACATTGCTGAGGTCATTGAGCATCACTTAGGTGATGCCGCCGGCACCTTGTTCTTCCTGATGGGTGCCATGACCATCGTGGAGATTGTTGATTCCAACGGCGGTTTCAATTTCGTGCGCGATACGATGAAGACGCGCTCCAAACGTAAACTGATGTGGCGTATGGTCTTTATGACCTTCTTCCTCTCAGCGATCCTCGACAACCTCACCACCTCGATTGTGATGATCATGGTGCTCCGCAAACTGGTACAGAGTCGTGGCGACCGTCTGATCTATGCGGCGCTGGTGGTCATCTCTGCCAACTCCGGCGGTGCTTTCTCACCTATAGGCGATGTCACCACCATCATGCTGTGGATCAAGGGTGTCATCACGACACAGGGCGTGATCACCGAGATCTTCATCCCCTCCCTGGTGTCGATGCTCGTTCCAGCCTTCATCCTGCAGTATCAGCTTAAAGGTAAGTTTGATAAGGAGAACAACCTGCCGAAGGCGGATGTCACCCAGTTTACGAAGGCTCAGCGCGACATCATCTTCTGGTTGGGTGTCGGTGGCCTCTGTTTCGTACCCATCTTTAAGACGCTCACCCATCTCCCGCCGTTCATGGGTATCCTCCTCGTCTTAGGTGTGCTTTGGACCGTGACAGAGATCTTCCATTACAACACAGCTGAAGACGATACGATGGCGAAGCGTGTGTCAGACCTCCTCTCGAAGATCGACCTCTCTACCATCATGTTCTTCCTAGGCATCTTGATGGCAGTGGCCGTGCTGCAGGAAGTCGGTGTACTGACCATGATGGGCGGCGTGCTGGATACCACCTTCGAGGGTAACCACTATCTGGTGACAGGTATCATCGGTGTCCTGTCTTCCATCGTGGATAATGTGCCGCTGGTGGCTGGTTGTATGGGTATGTATCCTGTCGCGGCAGCCGGTGACATGGCGGTGGATGGCATCTTCTGGCAGCTGTTGGCCTACTGTGCCGGTGTCGGTGGCTCGATGTTGATCATCGGCTCTGCTGCCGGTGTCGTGGTCATGGGTCTGGAGAAAATCACTTTCGGCTGGTATATGAAGAAGATCACGTGGGTGGCCTTTGCTGGTTATCTTGCGGGTATTCTGGTTTATTGGCTGGAACGCACCTTTATCCTATAAACTAAAAATCCCCGCCAATCGGCGGGGATTTTTAGTTCTGCTTCCGTTCACAGGGGATCCACATCCAGAAGGTAGAACCATGTCCTTCGCCTTCCGAAGCGACACCGATATGTCCGTTACAACGGTCTGCGATCGCCTGACAGATACTCAGCCCCAGACCTGTACCCTGGACGAAGTCGTTGAGTTTTACGAAACGCTCAAACACGCTCGCCTGTTTCTCCTTGGGGATGCCGGCACCGGTGTCCTCACAATAGAACAGCAGTCCGTCGGCCTCTCCTTGTTCATCGAGGGTCAGTCTGCGCTCATAGCGATAGCCCACCTTGATATGTCCCTCGTGGGTATATTTCACGGCGTTGGTCGTGAAGTTCGTGAGGATTTGTTGGATACGTCCTTTGTCGAGGGTTGTCACATAGTGTGAATAGGGATTGTCCTTGATAAACTCGACCCCAGGCTCCTGCACACGTTGGGCGAGGGTCTGACAGATATCATCGAAGACCGTGGCGAAATCCACCTCCTCAGGTTTGATGGCGAGGGCCTGTCCCATGTTCGAGGCCTCGAGGATATCGTTGATGAGACGCATCAGCATGTCGCAGTTGTTGCGGATGATACGGATGAACTCCATCCGCTCCTCATGGGTATCGACCATCGGCAACAGGTCACTGAAGCCCACGATGGCATTCAACGGTGTCCGGATCTCGTGGGTCATATTTGCCAGGAAGGCACTCTTCATCTTACCAGAGTCCTCGGCACGCGCCGTCTCTTTCTTCAGTTTCTGTTGTGCCACGATGAGTTTGGTGATGTCACGCGACACACCGAAGTAACCGATCTGACGGCCCTCTTTGTCGAATGTGGGGATACCACTGACCGCATGCCAGGCCGGTTTCTTGCTGTAGTGGGTGTATCGGAAATGATGGATGATGTTAAATGCCTTGCTCATCGTATCCGGATCCTTAAATGCCTTCACGATGTCCTCTTTCTCATCCGGGAAGATCCGGTTGATGTAGTCATCGAAGCTCTCCTCGTACTCCGACTGACGCAGTGAACGGGAATAGGTCAGCATACGTGTCTGGAGGTTGGAGCGCCAGACGAACATCTCACTGTTCTCCAACAGGTAGGTGAGCTGATGCTCATAGACATTGATGGCATCATAGGTCTTGCGGATCTCGATGTCATGGTGGATCTTCTCGAGATACATCGTCCGTTCTGCCGAGATGTCACGTGAGGTGACCACATAGGAGTGCAACTCACCCTCCTCATCGAAAATGGGTCGGATCCTGATCTCGATATACTTGTCAAGCCCGACTTCGGGGTAATACATGTGACTGCAGATATGTAGGGGATCACGGGATCCATGATCATAGGCACCATGAAGCATGGGGAAATCAAACATGCAGGTCTGACGGAAGAACGCCTCGCTTTTCTCTTCAAACTCACAGAGTTGGCGCATCTTCTCATTCACGTCGATCAGGAACCCTTCCTTGTCATAGAACGACATGGCAATGAGGTTGGTCTCGAACATCCGGGCGTATTTGTTACCCATCTCCTGGTTGATGCGCTCTGACTCCACATCGATGGTGATGTCCTTCACGGCATAGACGATATACCGGGGTTTCCCGTCTTCCTGTTCTGCGATGGCAGTCCCTTCCAGCTGACGCCAGTCAGGAGCCTCTTCACTACCGATGTTAAAGCGGCGGTTGAAGTATCTGTTCTGCTTCTGACCCGCCATCAGCGAATGGGTATGATGCTCGAAGTCCTGTTGGATATCAGGGTCTAACCGTTTGATGAAATCTTCCAGCGACAATCCCTCGTCCGGAATCAGCATGCCATGGGTGTTACGCATATGATTGGCCTTGATGTCGTATTCAAACACGTAAAAGTTACCCATCTGCAGGGCTTGTTTCATCATGCTGTTGATATCCTCGGAACGGACGGCGGTGGTCTTGATTCTGGAATGGATCAACTGACTCAGCAGGAAGGCGATGATGATGGCGATCACCGAACCGATGAGGGCAAAGAGAGCGATGGGTGACGAGTCATTATGGGTACGTTCGGGGTTGAACCATTTGTCATGGATGGGTTGCAACTCTCCTGACTGCTCCAGACGGGCGTATGTGTCGTCGATGGCATCGATGAGTTCCTTGTCATAACCGATGATACGCAATTCACCAGCCGGAATGTCTATGTCGTCGAGCAACAGACTGTCGAGCCCATACTCCCTGATCTTCATCTTCAACGGCATCTCACCCCAGACATAATAGGTGCCATGCCCGTTACGAATGGCTGAAAGGGCCTCTCTCGGGGAACGATATTCCGTATGGAAGGGCTTGTCTTGGATTTCCTGTATGCGTAGTGCCACATAGTCATTGTTCTTCACCATCAGGGTGTCTTTGGCGGTGAGTTCGCTGAGTCTATGGATCGCCTTCTGGCTTTTTCTCCTGACCAACTTCACAGGATAGTAGGTGATCATGTTCTGCGTCATCACATACGGGTGTTTCCGGTAGTTGATGGTCAGGGCGTGGATGAGGTCTGCCTCACGGTTCTCAAAGGTCTTGGTACAGAGATACCACTCTTGCATCACATACTTATGAGGCACCTTCAGGGTGTTCAGGATGAGGTCGAGCACCTCTACGTTATAGCCATCCGCCTCACCGTCGTCGTTGCGGAACTCATATGGCGGGAATTCCCAGTCGCTCACAATGATGAGGGGACGCTCTTCGGTATATTCACGCACCCACTGCGCCTCTGCAGGCAACAGACTGCAGAACATGGTCAGACAGGTGAGTAATATGATCTTCTTGGTTGTCATTCGCATCTCTTTTGCAGGTTAGTTTCGTTCCATTTCAATCAACTGACAGGGGATGGTGAACCACACATTGGTACCTTTCCCTACTGTCGAGGTCAGGTTGATCTTGCCGCCCATATGCTGGATGAGTTCCTGGCAGATACTCAGTCCCAGACCAGCCCCGCTGGTGCTGGAGTCGGTCACGAAACGGTCGAAGATATGCTTGATCTGATCCTCGGGGATACCATGACCCGTATCTTCCACGGATACGGCGAGTTGGTCGCCTAGGTAGTCGTAGTGTACAAGCACCGTACCAGTCTCAGTATGTTGCACGGCATTGGTCAGGATCTTCTCCATTACCAAACTGATATTGTTCATGTCGATATCGACCACTAGTTTCTTGAAAGGAGCCTTGACGATATACGACACACCTGGTTTCCGTTGGTTCGCCCACACATGTTCGCAGCGTGCGGTGATACTGGTGGCGAAGTCAATCGGCTGCGGGTTGATGGTGATCATCTCAGCGTCCAGACGGGAGAGGAAGAGAATGTCATTGATGAGCTTCAACAACTGTGCCGAACTCGACTTGATCTCGTTGATAAACACGGTCTCGTCTTCTGCACTGTGCTCCATCTGGAAGAGTTCTGCGAATCCCACGACGGTGGTCAACGGTGTGCGGATCTCAAAACTCATGTTATGAAGGAACGCGTTCTTCACCACCTCCACCTCCTGAGCTCTTAAGGTCTCCTGAGCCAGTTGGTCTTCAATGGCCTTCAGTTCACTGATGTCACGACACATACCGAAGTATTCTTTCAGGTTGCCCTTTTCGTCGTGGAAGGGGATGAAGTTAAACTGCAGGTGCAGGGGATGGCCTTGTCGCCTGATGGTGGTCTTCACGTCCGTATGTACGCGGGTGGCGGTCTTGTTATCCATATTGTTCAGGATGCGCTCCGTCGATTTCTTCCACTTCGGATCGATCAGGTTCAGCATTCTGGTCTGTGTCAGTGAGAGCAGGGCACTGTTGGCCTCGTTGAAGAGGGTAAGCGTGTGGGTGGTCAGGTCGTACTTCACCATCTTGATTCCACCGACCTTCAGCACGTAGTCGATATTCTGGATATATGTCGATACCTCGTCGTTGGCCTTCTGTAATTCTTGGATATCCTGTAACACGTGCTGATAGGACTCAGCGTGCTCTGTTACGTTACGACCCGTACCGAAGATGGCGAGCAACTTTCCTTCGGCATCGCGTACAGGGGTCAGCTGCAACTCGTAGTAGAGTTTGCTGCGCTTCAACATTTTGTGCAGCGGACGACCGTCCTCCCCTTTGTAGATTTGGGTCAGGTACATGCGCTCGAAATGTTCCACATCCAGGTCGGGGTCTCCCAATACGTCTTTGATGGAGATCTTCATGTCTTTGATTACCTGCATGTCTGTCCCTAAGGCGGAGAGGGCCTTCTGGTTGATATCCACGATATAGCCTTCGGCATCATAGGCCACCATATCCACCATCACGGAGTTGAAGATTGCCTGATAGCGCAACAATGTATTTTTTACTTCCATCTGGCGCAACAGTTCCTTGGTCACATCGCTGCGGGTACATAGAATGGTCGTGGGGTGCCCGTCCTTGTCGCGTCGCAGGACACTCAGTGCCACAGTATAGTCGTGGGCCTGGGTTTCGTCATCATTCTTAAACACCTGGATGTCGAGGTTCACATGTTCCTCCTTTTCATGGGTGATATCGTCGATGGCCTGCTGCAGCCGTTGCACATCTTTAGGTCTGTAGCGATACACGAATGCGTCTAGGGTCGTACTCTGTTGCCCCTTGCCCTGTTCGTCCATCCAGGTAAACTGCTTCGTCTGGATGTTATAGGTCCACAGGCTCACATGACTCGTCTTCAGGATGAGCGACAGACGGTTATTGCTTTTTCGCACAGCCTGGGTCAGGCGCCGCTCCCGAACTCTATACACGATATAATAGAGCAACAGGATGACAGCGATGATTGCGAGGGTGGCAGCCAGATACCATACCCATGCGGGGATACCCGTATCACGGCGGTCGGGATAGAACCATTTGTTCTGGATGGGTTGCAGCTTATTGGCAGCTCTCAGCGCCACATAGGCACTGTCGATACGCTCCAGCAGATGGTGGTCACGCGACATGAACTTATACTCGCCATAGGGCATGTCGATCGGCATCAGTGTCAGTTTGTCAGTCTGGTATTTCCGCATGAGCCATTTCAGCGACATCGTGTTCCAGAGGATGATACCGTCGTTCTTGTCGATGACTTCATGGAGGGCACTCTTCATGTCGTCATAAGGCACAACCTCTTTCGCCCAAGCCTTCTTCATGAGGTAATGATGACTGAAACTACCTCCATGCACGATTACCCGGTAGTTCTTCAGGTCTTTCTCCTGACGGATATGGACAGGCATGGTCTTGGGGGCCAGGATACTATGCGTAAACAACTGTACAATATTCTTGCTGTAAAGGCTGTTCTCACGGGAGTACTCCGCATCCATGCGTAACATCAGGTCACTCTTCCCGTTCTTTAGGTCTGCTTGAGCCTCCAGGGTGGGTTTCAGCTTGATGACATAGGGGATGTCGAGTTCTTTGAAGATCAGTTTCAGGAGGTCGATGTTATAGCCGTCGGGTTCACCGTTCTCATTCAGGAACACGTAGGGCCACAAATCCCACGCATCCTCATAGATCAGCGGATGCTCCGTCGTGTAGGTTCTTATTGTGTCCGTTTTGGCAGACTGGGCTCTCATCGTCTGCCATGACCACAGGCAGACAACACCCATCACTATATACCTTATATAATTATATATCTTCATATCTCAGTCTTAATCTCACAGGGGATCCAGAACCAGAAGGTCGAACCATGTCCGACACCCTCGGATTTTACGCCGATTTCGCCGTGGAAGGCCTCTACGATCGCCTTTGAGATGTTCAACCCCAGACCGGTACCCTGTACATAGTCGTTCAGTTTCACGAATCGCTCGAAGATCTTGTCCTGGTCTTCCTTCGGAATGCCGGCACCGGTATCCTCACAATAGAAGTACAGACCGCCGTCCTTTTGTTCATAGCCCACTTTAATATGCCCTTCATTTGTATATTTCACAGCATTGGTCACGAAGTTCGTGATTACCTGTTGGATACGTTCCTTGTCAAGTACCGCTGTCAGAGTCGTGTAGGGGTTCTCTTGGATGAAGGCGACGTTGGGATTCTGGATGCGCTGGGCAAGTGATTTGCAGATGGCCTCGAAATCCTCGGCGAAGTTCGTCTCCACGGCATGCACATAAATACTGCCACCACCGTCGATGGCGGATACGGCCAGGATGTCATTGATGAGTCGAAGCAGCATGTCGCAGTTGTTCATAATCACCTTGACGATTTCCTGCTTTTCCTCAGGTGTCTCCAACATCGACAGCACATCACTGAAACCGACGATGGCATTCAACGGCGTACGGATCTCATGGGTCATGTTCGCCATGAACACACTCTTCATCCGTCCTGAATTCTGGGCACGTTCCGTCTCCTGCTTCAACTGTTCCTGTTTCTGGATCAGCGGTGTCACATTACGGATGATACCATAGGTACCCAACTGCTTGCCGTTGTGATCATGATAGGGCACACTGTCAATGATGTTCCACTGCAGCGCCTCGCCTTCATGGAAGAATGGATGACAGAGTGTCAGTTCGGCCTTGGGCTTCTGCAGTTTGTGCTCTGGGTCAAGCAGATCGTCCTTGAAGGTACTCTGCACAAAGTGCGCCCGCAGTTCGTCGAAATCCATTGGTGGCATTGCCGTTTTCAAACTCTTATAGAAGATCACAGTCTTGTCGGCGAAGTTAGTACGCCAGAAGCGCATGTCACAACTGTCCATCAGATACTGGATCTCGTTCTCGAGGTTCAGGATCTCCTCATTGGCCTTTCGTATTTCCTGTTCGTTCAGTTTGCTCTGAAGATAGAGTTCTCGCTCCTGGGTGACATCACGGATGGACAAGGTGATATAGACCAGTTCGTCCAATTCGTTGTGGATGGGGTGTACACGTATCTCCGTATAACAGTTCACATCGCGATCCATGATAATCGTCTTCGAACAGAAATAGAGTTCCTCTATATGTCTGTTAGCCAGCACTTCCCTGAAGGTCGGCATGTCGTAGAGGGTGTTCTCGAAATAGTAGGGATCATCCTCCGACTGGAACTTCAGGATCTCTCGCATCTTTTGGTTGACTGTGAGCAGATGGCCTTCCTTGTCATAGAACGCCAGACCCACCAATGACTGCTCGAAGGTTTTGCGATATTTGTCGGTCAACTCGTGTTCCTCACGTTCCTGGAGGATCTGTTCGGTCTGATCTGACAATGTACAGAAGATGTTAATGGGTGTTTTCTGTCCCTCTACATATTTTGCCACGCCTTGATCATGCATATAACGCCATTTCCCAGCATGTTCTTCTCCACTGATATCCCATCGGAAGATGCATTCGGCCGTATTTGCCCCCTCATTGTAGAGGCTAGCGATGAAGCGACGATAGTGCTGTTGATCTTCCGGATGCATATACTTGAAACTCTCCTCATACCCCATACCTGCCTCTGGTAGAAAATTCCCATGTAGGTTATACCCCCACCGCTGGCGCAGGTCGAGCCTCACCACGTAGTTGGCGTTCACGTCGAGGGTATGCTGCATGATATCGTTGATCTCCTTGCTTTCTTTCACGCGCCTGCGAATACGCAGAATACTGATATGATTGATGCCCCAAGTGGCGATGAAGGCCAAGGCCGTCAAGGTAATCATCAATACCGAGGGGGTATCAAGGAAACCGATCTGTAGGAGGGTGCTATGTAGGAAAATACTGTTCATGTGGCTGCTTTAGTTGATGATTTCTGTTTTCTTCTCTCTGCTGATCATCTCACAGGGGATCATTACATAACACGTGGTGCCCTTGCCCAGTTCCGACTGTATCTCGATCTGTCCACCCATCTGCTCCACCAGTTCCTTCACGATGGGCATGTCGAGACCTGTGCCACTGATATTGTTCTGGTCATCCTTGACGAAACGGTCGAAAACATGGGACATGACCTCTTTTCTGAGGCCTCTGCCGGTGTCTTCGAGGACGATATTCAGTTCCCCATGGTGGTATTCGTATTTCGCACGCACCATTCCTTCGCTGGTGTAGCTGGCGGAACAGGCACAGAGCTTCTGGATAGCCTGCCCGAGGTGCTGTTCGTCGATGTTCAGCACCAGATGGTTATAAGGGTTGTCGATGGCGGTTTTTACGTTGGGTCCCAACGCACTCCATCCCATATAACACCAACCGTCGAAGAGGGTGGCGAAGTCACTCGGCGCCTTGGGGAACTCCACCATCTTCGCATCAAGGCGGGAGATGAAGAGAATGTCGTTCACGAGGTTCAATAGTTCGTCGGTATTACGCTTAATCTCATCTGCGAACACTGGTTCGTCTTCCACGTCGTGTGGACTGTTGAAAAGCTCTGCGAAGCCTAAGACGGCATTCAACGGTGTCCTGATCTCATAGCTCATGTTCAGTAGGAAGGTGTTCTTCAACTCCTCCGTCTCCTGAGCCTTCTTTCTCTCTTCCATCAGGCGCATCTCGGTGTATTTCATCTCGGTCTCATCACGACACAGACCGAAATACAGGGTTACACGCCCCTCCTTGTCCGTCATGGGAATGAGACTGAAGTTCATATAGACATCCCGCTTCTGGTCATCATGGAAGATCGTATGCAGCACCTCTGAGATGTTACCGGCCTTACCCTGATCCATCCGCATGAACAGGCCTCGGAGTCGCCTGCGATCCGATTCATGGATGAGCGAGGCACAACGGATCTGGGAAAGACGGTATTGCACCTGGTTCAGATCGCTGAAAATCCGCAGTTCATGACGTCCCGGGTGATAGGTGATGATCCGCACACCACTGGTCCTGAGGGTGTAGTTGATATTCTGGATATAATCCTGGATCTGTTGGTTGGTCTTCTGCAGCAGCTGTATCTCTTCCTCCTGTTTGTGGTGCGACTCCACCATCTCGGTGATGTTACGGCCGGCTGCCATCACACCATGGAGTTTGCCGTCTTCATCGCGGATTGGACTGAGGATGGCTTCGTAGTAGAAGGTGCCTCCGAGTCTTACGTCGGGGATACGCTCGTCTTCTCGCTTCACCTGGTCGATGTCGGTGATGGATGACAGCCGGATGCTGTCATACAACTCATGAATGTTGATATGACGATAAGACGGGATATCGTTGATATGCACATTTTTCTTCAGGAAACTTTCTCGGTCGGCAATCATAAAGGTCTCGCAGGCTTTCTCGTTCAGATCCAACAGACGACCATCCGGACCGTAGAAGATCATATCTACCAAGGACGAGTTGAATACCGTCTGATACTGTAACGACAGGTCATGGGTTTTCTCGCCTCTGCGCTTGCTCTCGGTGATGTCGCGCTGGATGCCCAGCAACATCGTGGGGTGATGCTTCTGGTCGCGCTTCAGGACGGAGATATTGATCTCGTAGGTCTTCTGCCCGTCATAGCTCCTGACGAGTAGTGTCTCCGAGAGTCTGTTCTCAATGAGGACGTTCGTGATCCTTGTGCGTAGTTCCCCGAAGTCGTCGTGGTTATAGAACTGCGAGAAGTCG
>Ga0310695_10007448_pt1 | contig 17460 bp, 14 predicted proteins | sample RumenRJG_04DNA_FD_203882 | JGI IMG/M metagenome (GOLD analysis project Ga0310695, IMG submission 203882) | Bovine rumen microbial communities from Lethbridge, Alberta, Canada - RJG_04 (v2) (version 2) | ecosystem: Host-associated > Mammals > Digestive system > Stomach > Rumen | place: Canada...
ATTTGAGGACAAATTTCTCTTAAAGTAACTTTACAGCCGAAACTTGCAAATATGGAACTTAACTCCACGCCTATTGCACCTGCACCGATAACCAACATACTTTTTGGTACTTCGGTTAAGTTTAAAGCATCTGTCGAATCTATATATTTTATATGATCGTATTCAATGGTTGGAATGGATTTACTTTCCGAACCGGTTGCCACAATTATTTTATCTGCAAATATTATTATTTCTTCGGTATCGGTTTTTATATTAAGTTCATTTTTATTTTTAAAACTTGCAATTCCTTTTATAACATCAACTTTATTTGTTGTAAGTAACCTTGATACACCTTTAACCAAATTTTCAATCAACTTATTTTTTCTGTTTATTATTTCTTGGAAATTTACAGGCTCTAAATTAGATTTTAAGCCGTACTCATAAGATTTTGATATTGTTTGTTTTACTGATGCTGCCTGCCATAAAAATTTTGTAGGAATACAACCTCTGTTTAAACAAGTTCCGCCCAAATTATCTTTTTCTATTATTGCAACTGTCTTACCTTGTTTGGCAAAATTTATTGCACAATTATAACCTGCAGGTCCAGCACCGATAACAGCTATATCATATTTATTCATAATTTTAATCCAAAATTAAATTTATATTGAAGTTAATAAATATTTTAGCAAATAAACTTATAAAAAAATACTTCTTATGAATTTCATAAGAAGTATTTTTAATATAAAAATAATAAATATTATCTCTTTGAGAATTGGAATCTCTTTCTTGCTTTTGGTCTTCCCGGTTTCTTTCTCTCTACCATTCTCGGATCTCTTGTTAAAAGACCTTCTTTTCTTAATGTTTCTTTTATTGCAGGATCCAATATAACTAATGATCTTGCTATACTATGACTTACAGCCCCTGCCTGTCCTGAAACTCCGCCGCCTACAACATTTATATAATAATCATATTTGTTTGTTTTTGACCATAATTCCAAAGGTTTTAAAGCAATTTTTTTATGTCTTTCCAAACCGGCAAAATATTCATCTATTGTTTTATCATTTATAACAATTTTTCCGGTTCCTTCTGTTGTTCTTACTCTTGCAATTGCATCTTTTCTTCTTCCTGCTCTTAAATAACCTGCATTATTCATATGTTTTTTCTCCTAATTATCCCTTATTTTTCTACTGCCTGAGCTTGATGTATATGTTCGGCATCTTTAAAACATTTCAATCTTTTCATTTGTTTATCTGCCAATTTATTTTGCGGTAACATACCCTTTACTGCTATTCTAAATGCTTTTTGAGGATTTTCTACCATTAATGTTGAATAAGGAGTTAATTTTCCTCCTCCTGGATAACCGGAGAATGAAAAAGCTGTTTTTTGTTCCAATTTTTTACCTGTAAGAACAAGTTTACCAAGATTTGTTACAACAACAAAATCTCCACAATCTACATGAGATGTATAGATAGCTTTTCTTTTTCCTCTTAATAATGCTGCTACTCTAACTGCCAATCTTCCTAAAACCTGACCGTCAGCATCAATAAAATGCCATTTTCTCTTAATTTCTTCCGTTTTTGGAAGATATGTCTTACCATTTTTCATTTTTCTAAAACCATCCTGTATTTTAATGTCTTTTTAGCGTCTTTAAGTTTTTTATTCTATATTTTTTTAACAAATATGTCAAATACTTTTTATTAAAAATTTGGCTTCAAATAAGATTTGTCTATAAACATGCAATTTGAGCTGCAATTTTTCAAATTATTATCAATAATGTTTTTTCTTAAATTCACAAAGATTTTAGAATTCCATAAATCCATTAAACTATTGATATTTTCTTTATTATAATAATCTTCTTTTAAACAAAGACAATTTGCTTTTATAATATTTTCATAAGAAATTGTTATTTCCTGCCAAGGTAAATGACAATATAAAATATCATTATTATTTACCGCTTTATTTTGTACCTGATTTGATATATCTTGCAAAGAATCAAATATACTGTCTAATTGATTATCAATAATTATAGAATATTCTCTTGCTTTTTTATAAGCAAGAGGTAATAAAATATTTTTTATTTCTTGTAAATTCTCTATACTTAAGTTTTTTCCCTTATCTTCAATATAATGAAAACATTTTATAAATGTAATTTTTTCTATATTGTATTTGTGTGCAAACTCAATGATTTCTGCTATTTCTTTATAATTTTCTTTCATCACTACAAAATTTATTTGTAATGTTCCTTTCTCTATATTATGTTTCTTTAATATTTCATTATAGCTATTTAAATTTGAAATTATTTTATCAAAAGAAGCTCCTTTTCTGATTTGTTCATAAGTGTCCTTCTTTGCTCCGTCAACAGAAATAACCAAGTTTATTTTATTTTTTATTATGAACTCCATTATTTTCTCATCTAACAACAAGAAATTCGTAATAACAATTTGTTTTAACTTTTTATTTTTGGAAAAAAAAATTAACAAATCTTCAAAATTCGGATATAAAAAAGGTTCTCCTCCCTGCCAAATTATTTTTTCCAAAAACATAACATTTTCTTTTATCAAATTAATAAATTTATTACCCATGATTGTTCTTTTTTCATGTCGCTGACCGCACATAATACAATTAATATTACATACATTGGATAAAATAACCAACATACTTCTCGGTTTACTTTTTAAAATCGTTTGTTTGGAAGCAATTTCATATTCATTTAGAAATTTATTAAATAAAAACTTATCATCTTTGGATACACAACTAAAATATTTCTTATACAATTCTATGGTTCTATCATATTGTCCTTGAAAGTTAAATAGTTGAACATCTTTTAATATCTCATATATCAACAAATTTATTTCTTTATTTATATCGTTACTGTTTATTTCTCTGATTGAAATCAAAAGGTCTAATGCCTTTTGCGGTTCTTTAAATTTTATTATATTTGCAATAAAATATTTTGACCACAACAACAAATTATTATCTATATTTTTTGTGTTTAAAATTCGGTGAAAACAATCAAAAGATTTTGAATATTCTTTTAAATAGAAATATACTTTCCCTAAATGAAAAATAACATCAATATCGTCAGGATTTTTTTTTACATATTCCAACAACAATAATAATGCCTCGCTAAAATTATTATTAGATAATAAAGCTTTTACTTTTTCCATTATTAAATACTTTTTAAATGCCTTATATCTTTACCATGAACCATAAAAATAACATCTTCGGCAATATTTGTTGCATGATCTCCGAGTCTTTCAAGACTTTTTGCTATAAACATCAAATCTATTGCTCTTATTAATGTTGTTTGATCGGAAGTATTTGTCATAAAAGCCAATAAATCTTTTATTATTATTCTTTTTAATTCATCAACTTCATCATCCTTAGATAATACCGTATCTGCAAGTTCGGCATCATTTAAATTGAAAGCTTGAATACTGTCTCTAACCATAGCAATTACCGCCGTTGCCATTTTAGGAATGTCTATTAACGGTTTTAAATCCGGATATTTTAAAAGCTCTTCCCCTATTTCACAAATATTTACAGCCTCATCTCCCATTCTTTCCAAATCACTGTTAATTCTCATTGCGGATGTTATAAATCTCAAATCCGTTCCTACAGGTTGATTCAAAGCAATTAATTTCAAACATGTATCATCTACAACTATTTCTGTAAGATTAGCTTCTCTTTCTCTGTTAAAAACTTCTTTAGACATAGAAATATCTCTTTTAACTATCATATCTACTGAGAACTTTATCATCTGCTGAACAATTTCAGCCATATCAACAAGTCGTTTCTTTAAATCGTTCATTTCCAAATCAAAATGTCTCATATATCCCTCCCTCTAACTTCAATTTATAATTTAAAGTTTAGCATTGCAAAAAATTTGCTCTGCAAATTTTTACCGAAATATACGGTTAACCGTTTTTTAACCGAATCTTCCCGAAACATAATCATCCGTTTCTTTTTTAGACGGATTTGTAAATATTATAGAAGTTTCGTTAAATTCTATTAAATTTCCCATAAACATATATGCCGTATCATCCGATAATCTTGCAGCCTGTTGCATATTATGTGTTACTATAACAAGAGTATATTTTTGTTTTAATTCCTGCATTAATTCTTCCAAATTTGCCGTTGATTTAGGATCCAATGCGGAACAAGGTTCATCCAACAAAATTATTTGCGGTTTTATTGCAATAACTCTTGCAACACAAAGACGTTGTTGTTGTTCAAGAGACAAATTCAAAGCGGACATTTTTAAATTATTTTTTAAATCATCCCACAATAAAACATCTTCCAAACTTTCCTGTACTATTTTTGCGGTTTCTTTCGAACTCTTTACCATCCTGTTTATTTCAAGACCAAATGCTATGTTGTTATAAACAGTTAAAGGGAACGGATTAGGTCTTTGAAAAACCATACCGACCTCTTTTCTTACTCTGTCAACCTGCATATCTTCGCCGTAAATATTCTTACCGTTAATAAGGATTTCACCGGTAATTTTTACTCCGTCTATAGTATCATTTATTCTGTTTAATGTTCTAAGTAAAGTGGATTTACCGCAACCGGAAGGACCTATCAAAGCAGTTATTCTGTTTGCCCTGATATCCATATTTATATTTTTCAAAGCATGAAAATTTGAATAATACAAATTTAAATCTTTTATTTGAATTTTTATTTCGCCTTTTTTCTTCACCATTACTATTCCTTAAAAAGTTGTTCTCCCAAATTATCCGAATCTTCCGGTAATGTAATCTTCCGTCGTTTTATTTTTCGGATTTAAAAATATATTTTGAGTTTTATCTATTTCTATAAGTTCTCCCATTAAAAAGAAAGCTGTTCTTGTCCCTACTCTTGAAGCTTGTTTTACATTATTTGTAACTAAAACTATAGTATATTTTTCTTTCAATTTTAACATAGCTTCTTCAACTTTTGCCGTTGATATCGGATCAAGGCCGGAACATGGTTCATCAAATAAAATCACTTCCGGCTCTATTGCCAAAATTCTTGCAATACATAATCTTTGTTGTTGTCCACCGGACATTTTTATTGCAGAAGAATTTAACCTGTCCTTTACTTCGTCCCACAAAGATGCATCTTTTAAAGATTGTTCCACAACTTCATCCATATTTTTTTTATTCTTTAATCCTAAAACTCTCGGAGCATAAGCAATATTATCATAAATGGACATCGGTAAAGGTATGGGCATTGCAAAAAGCATACCGATTCTTGTTCTTAATTTTTCAGGATTCATATCAAAAATATTTTCATCATCAAGAAAAACATTCCCTTTTCTTGAAAAACTAACATTCATATCATTCATTCTGTTTAATGTTCTTAAGAAGGAAGTTTTACCGCTGTTGGAAGGTCCTATAATAGAAAGTATCTCGTTTTTCTTAACGGTTAAACTAAGATTTTTCAATACTTGTTTACCGCTATAAAAACAATTAAGATTTTCAACTTTTATTTTATCTACCATTTTCTAATTTTCCTAAAATAAAGTCTTGCAACTATTGCAATTAAACTCATTGAAAGTACCATCAATAAAAGTACCAATGCCGTTCCGAATATTATATTTTTAGGCATATTCGGTATTTGTGTAGATATGATATACAAATGATACGGCAAAGCCATAACCTGATCAAACATTGATTTCGGCAAATGAGGAACATAAAAAGCTGCTGCCGTAAACAAAATAGGTGCCGTTTCTCCGGATATTCTTGATATACTTAAAATAGCTCCGGTCATAATTCCTGGCAGTGCATTGGGCAACACAACTCTTCTTATTGTTTGCCATTTACTTACTCCAAGAGACCAACTTGCTTCTCTGAAAGAATAAGGAACACTGCTTAATGCTCCCCTTGCAGTTGTTATTATTACAGGCAATTCCATTATTGATAAAGTTAATGCACCTGCAATTATAGATACACCGAAACCCATTAACATAACAAAAATTCCAAGGCCGAACAAACCGTAAACAACGGAAGGTACTCCCGCCAAATTAACTATCGCAAGTTTAATAATTCTTGTTAAAAGATTATCTTTCGCATATTCGTTTAAATAGATAGCAGCAAAAACACCTACAGGCAATGTAATACAAATCGCACAAGATACTATTGCAAGTGTTCCGAGTATTGCAGGAAGAATTCCTCCCGCTCTCATGCCGTCTTTCGGCATAGTCGTTAAAAATTCCCAAGAAAGAGCCGACCAACCATTCTTGATAATTATAACTATTACCGTAAGAACCGGAACAATTACTACAATTGTTGAAATTGCAAGTAAAGTATATGCTATTTGTTGTGATAATTTAGGACTTAACTTAAAATTCATTTTAATTATAATAATGTTTATAAAGTCTGCAATTTAAATTACAAATATTGTCATTATTCTTTATTCCCAAAATATGTTTTCTGTAATTTTGCATTAATTCGCTGTTCCACATTTTTTCTATATTTAAATTTTCTTCTTTTGCATAATATTGTTTTTTTAAACAAGTACATTCCGGAGCAAAAAGATTTCCGTTTTCAAGCAACAATTTATTAAAAGGTATTTTACAAACAAGAACATTTTCTTTGTTTTGTTTTGCCAATTTATTATTTGCATATTGAATTGTAATTCTTATATCATTTTTTATTGCATATGCTATTGCCATTTGTAATTGTTTATTAATATATTCTTTCTCTTCTTTTGTAAATTTCGGATTATACTTTTCTGTTGCAATACATTCATTAAATGTTATTGAAGAAAAATTATACTTTTTTGCAAAAGATACTATTTCTAAAATTTCTTTATAATTTTCTCTTAATATTACAAAATTTATATTGGTTGTTATATTTGAATTATATTTTTGTCTGTATTTATTCAACAGTTCTATATTTTTTATCAATTTGTTAAAATCGGAACCTGTTCTTATTTTTTCATAGGTTTCTTTTTTTACACCGTCTACAGAAACTATCAACTTAATGTTTTGCATTGAAGTCAGCTCTTTTATTATATTTGAACTAAAAACTTGTGCATTTGTTATAATCTGTTGATTTATTCTTTTATATTTTGATACTTGTTTAACAATATTTATAAATTTATCATCTAAAAAAACTTCTCCGCCCTGCCATAATAATATATCCAAATATTGCAAATATTCATCCGTTATTTCTTTTATATATTTATCCGAAAGAACATATTTTTCTTTCGTTTGATTACACATTATACAGTTTGAATTACATTTATTAAATAAAACCAACTGAATATTAGTCGGTTTACTTTTTAAAATATATTTCTTACATGCAATTTCATACTCATTTAAAAATTTATTTTGTAAATAAACATCTTCTTTAGGAATAAAACTGCTGTATTTTTCATAAATTTTTTTAGATCTATCAAATTGTTTATGATAATTTAAATTTTGCATAGTTAGAAAAATTTCCAAATAATTCATTTTTTCTTGTTTAAAAATAAGTCTGCTATAAAATTTATTAAAAATGTTATTGTAAACAATACCAAGCCTATACCGAATAATGCTTTATAATGAAGACCGCCTCTAACGGTTTCTCCCATTTCCGCTGCAATTGTTGCGGTTAAAGTTCTGACCGGATCAAATATTGATGATGGTATTGCTGCCGCATTTCCGGTAACCATAAGAACCGCCATGGTTTCACCGATAACTCTTCCTATTCCAAGCATAACCGCAGCTATTATTCCGGGCATAGCAGCTTTTAAAACAACTCTTCTTATTGTTTGCCATTTTGTTGCACCTAATGCATATGCACCTTCTTTATATTGCCAAGGAACGGATCTTATTGCATCTTCGGATATTGAAACTATTGTAGGAAGAGCCATAAACCCTAACACTATAGAACCTGAAAAAGCGGTAAGTCCGGTAGGAATATCCAATACGGAACGAACTAAAGGAACAAGTGTTACCATTCCTACAAAACCAAGTACCACACTCGGTATTGCCGCCATAAGTTCAACTATCGATTTTAAAATATCCCTAATCCCTTTTGGAGCAAGTTCTGCAATAAATAATGCTGTCATAATACCGAAAGGAACTGCAATTATTGCTGCTCCCAAAGTAACGAGTAATGAACCTATGATTAGAGAGAAAACTCCGTAAGATGCGGGATTTGATGACGGGTACCAATATTTACCGAATATAAAATTAAATATTCCGTATTCTTTAAAAAAAGAAAAACCTTCTTTCAATAGAAAACCAAATATCAATACAACAAAAACTATTGCAATGATACCACACAAAAAAATTATTTTTTCTATAATGTAATCAGTTATTTTACTATTCATTTTTTTACAGGTACGAAAGCTGTTTCAACTACGACTTTCTGTCCTTCTTCTGATAATGCATAATCTATAAAATTTTTCACTATTCCTTTAGGATCTCCGTTAGTGTATAAGTATAACGGTCTTGAAATAGGATATTTTCCATCCATAACATTTTCAATTGTCGGGTAAAAATATTCCGTTGAATTTTGTGCAGATACGGAAATTGCTTTTGTTTGATTGTTCATAAATCCTATCCCTGCATATCCTATTGCATTGGGATTTTGATAAATTTCATCAACTATTGCTTGTGAAGACGGCATAAGCAAAGATTTAGGAGAAAACTCATCTTTACTGTTAATATCATTTAATCTTATTACAGTCTCTTTAAAAAACATATGAGTTCCGGAATTACTTTCTCTTGATAATAAAACAATAGGTCTGTCTTCACCGCCGACTTCTTTCCAATTAATTATTTTTGCCATAAAAATATCCCGTAATTGTTCAATTGAAAGTTCATTCACGGGATTATCTTTATTAACTAATACTGCCAAACCGTCAAGTCCGACAATAAATTCTTTATAAGTTATATTATTTTTTTTTGCTAAATTGATTTCGTTTTCTTCAACTTGTCTTGATGCCATTGCAATATCACAAGTCTTGTTTAACAAAGCAGCAAAACCCGTTCCTGTACCACCGCCTGTAACACCTACATTTATTCCGCTATTAATTTGACTGAATTTTTCTGCCCAAACTTGAACCAAATTTACAATAGTATCGGAACCTTTTATCTGCATTCCCACATTGACATTATGCTCTTTTTGTAAAGAACAAGAAAGCAGAATACAAACCAGTGCCATAAATACGATATAAATTTTAGTTTTATGCATATTGTTTTATTCTATTAATTTATGCATATTTTTTCAACAGCAAATATATACAATAATATTATATTTTTGCGGTTGTTATGGCTTTTTGTGCTTGATATTTTCCTTTTTTATCCGCATACGACGTTTCACAAATTTCATCTGCTTCTAAAAATAATAACTGTCCTATACCTTCATTTGCATATATTTTTACCGGCATCGAACTTATATTCGATATTGCAATCGTTGCATATCCTTCCCATTCCGGTTCAAAAGGGGTTATGTTAACCATAATACCGCATCTTGCATAAGTGGATTTCCCGAAAGCTATAGTTATAATATCTCTCGGGATTCTAAAATATTCTACCGTTTTTGCGAGTACTACGGTTTGCGGTTGTAAAATTATAAAATCATCAACCTTTACATCTTTAAATAAATTCGGATCTATTTTTTTTGGATCTATAAAAGTACCGTCGGTATTTTTTTGCATAATCTTAAATTCATTGGAAATTCTAAAATCATAACCGTAAGAAGATGTTCCGTAAGATATTCCTTTTCTTACTTGTTCCGGCTCAAACGGCTCTATCATTTTTTTTTCAACAGCCATTTGTTTTATCCATTTATCACTTTTTGCCATTTTACTCCCCCTCCGATAATATATATTTATTTGCTGAATCTTTTTGGGTTTTCTTTTCCTTTTGATGTCCAATAATCCGTAACTTCTTTTTTTATATTTTCCCAATTTGTAATATCAAAAGAATTTATTTTCCAGTTGTTGTTCTCTTTTACTACATTAAGTATCACTTTTATATCCGTTTTATCCCAAGAAATTTGATATTTATTTTTATCTGTTTTTTCTATTTTCATATTTTCTATCGGAAAAAAATCCTGAGCATTTAAGAAAGGATCATAATCTATGCCGATTATAAAACCTTCTTCTTCATCAAAAGAATATAAAACATCCAACGTTTCCAACATATTTTTTGTACAGTATTTTTTTATTAATTCTTGCCTTTGGGTTTCATTGATGGAAGAAGATAAATATTGTTTATAGAAATCAAATATCATATCTTGTGCACTATTATTTTTTACACAAGATATTGTAATTATTATCGTAAAAAATAAAATTATCTTAGATATTAACTTTATCATTTATTATACAGATATAGGTTACGATTTATAAACCGTAACCTATTTTATATTCATTTATATCAACAAATTAGAAACATTTTGAATAACCGCAAGATTTGCAAACGACACAACCTTCGGCAAATTCCAACATTTCACCGCATTCGGGACATTGCGGGCATGTGCCCTCGGAATTCCCGGATGCTTTTGTTTTATATACTTTTTTTTCTTTTTTATCAGCAGAAGCTGCTATATTTGATGATTTTGAATCATTAAACAAACCGGGAACTTCTTTCTCGGAAATGTAAGATTCAAGTGCCTTTGCTATAGCATCAGGACAAGAAAGAATTGCTCCTCCTTCAGTTAATGTAGGAGACGGACATCTTATACCTTTTAATTGTTCTATTATTCTTGAAGTTTCAACTCTTGATCTTAAAGCCAAAGATATAAGTCTTGCAATAGCTTCCGATTGTGTTGCCGTACAACCTCCTGATTTACCGAGTTGTGTGAATACTTCAAAAACACCTTCACTGTCTTCGTTAATCGTTACATACATTTTACCGCAACCCGTATGCATTAAAAGAGTGGACCCTACAACTCTTTTTGGTCTTGTTCTTTCTTTCTTCACAGGTACTTGTACAACCTGCTCTTTTTTATCTTCAATTTTTGAGGTTTGACTCGATATTAAAACCTGATCTTGTCTTGAACCGTCTCTGTAAACCGTAACACCTTTACAACCGAGTTTATAAGATAACATATAAGCTTTACTTACATCTTCTCTTGTTGCATTATGTGTAAAATTAACCGTTTTTGAAACGGCATTATCTACATATTTTTGGAAAGCAGCCTGCATTCTTATATGATCTTCAGGTAATATATCATGTGCGGTTACAAAAACTTTTCTTATTTTTTCGGGAATTTCATTTATATGTTTTATTGTTCCTTCCTTTGCAATTCTATCCATCAATTCTTCCGAATAGAAACCCAATTCCTGAGCAACTCTTTTAAAGTAAGGATTTACTATAAACATTTCGGCTTTATCCAAGCAATTTGCTCTTTTATAAACAAGAGCAAAAAGAGGTTCCACACCGCCTGATGCATCCGCAATAAGACCGATTGTTCCGGTGGGAGCAATTGTTGTTGTTGTTGCATTTCTTATAGGATTTTTATCTTTATATATACTTTGTTTAAAATTAGGGAAAGCACCTCTTTTTGAAGCAATTTCTTCGGATGCTTTATGCGATTTTTCTTCAATAAATTGCATTACTTTCTCTGCAAGATTTACGGCTTCGGAAGAATTGTAAGGTATTCCCAACTGAAACAACATATCAGCCCAACCCATTACACCCAAACCTATCTTTCTGTTGGACCTTGTTATTTCACCTATTTTAGGGATAGGATAATTGTTCATATCTATAACATTATCCAAGAAATGAACTGCAGATTTAACGGTATTCTCCAATTTTTTCCAATCAATCTGCTCATCTTTTATAAAATGAGACAAGTTAATTGAACCTAAATTACATGCTTCATAAGGAAGCAACGGTTGTTCACCGCAAGGATTTGTAGATTCAATTAATCCTATTTCGGGAGTAGGATTAAATTCATTCATTCTGTCTATAAAAACTATCCCCGGTTCACCGTTTTTCCATGCCTGAAAAACGATTTTATCAAAAACTTCTCTTGCATTTAATTTTCCGGTAACTTCTTTTGTTCTCGGATTATAAAGATTGTAATCTTTATTCTCTTCAACAGCTTTCATAAACTCGTTTGTTAATGCTACGGATATATTGAAATTTGTAAGATTTGTGGTTATGTCTTTACAAGTAATAAAACTAAGAATATCAGGATGGTCTATTCTAAGCATTCCCATATTTGCACCTCTTCTGGTTCCACCCTGTTTAATAGCTTCGGTTGCGGCATTAAATACCTGCATAAACGATACCGGTCCCGAAGAAACTCCGTTTGTGGATTTTACACTGTCGTTTGAGGGTCTTAATCTTGAAAAAGAGAAACCTGTTCCGCCACCTGATTTATGTATTAAAGCTGTATGTTTTAAAGTTTCAAATATGGAATCCATAGAATCTTCTACCGGTAAAACAAAACATGCCGAAAGTTGTTGCAAAGGTCTTCCCGCATTCATTAAAGTAGGAGAGTTCGGCAAAAAATCCAAATTTGCCATAATTGTATAAAAATCTTCTATTAAACCGTCAATATTTGCATCTTTATCATAAATTTTATCGGCTTGTGCAATATTTTCGGCAACTCTAAAAAACAATTCACCCGGTTCTTCTATGGGATTACCGTCTTTATCTTTTTTTAAATATCTTTTTGATAATACCTTCATTGCATTTTCATTTAATACAGGTTTTATCTTTTTAAGCAAATCTTCTTTTAATTTTGACATTTTATATCTCCCAAACAATCTATTTGTTATTCTTCTTTTTATTTTTTTTATCGTGTTCTTTTGTTAAATTTTTTAACTCTTTCATAAAATCGTTAATATCGGCAAAATTATTATATACGGAAGCAAATCTTATATATGCAACAGTATCAATATCCAATAACTTTTGTAATGTTTTTTGACCTATTACGGAAGAAGGTACTTCCATAATATAATCACTTATTTCATTCTCAACATCCGAAACTATTTTTTCAATTGTCTCTGTAGAAACCGGTCTTTTTACACAAGCTCTTGCAATTGCATTCCATAGTTTTTTTCTGTCAAACGGCTCTCTTCTGCTGTCGGATTTTATAACCATTAATGTAACTTCTTCCGGTCTTTCGTATGTGGTATATCTTTTTTTACATTGATTACACTGCCTTCTTCTTCTGATTGCAGAAGTGTGTTCTATAGGTCTTGAATCCAAAACCTGACCTTCAAAACTACCGCAGAAAGGACATTTCATTAGAAACCTCTGTTTTTAAATAAAAATTTATGATTATAAAAAATAACACTATATATTGTATACAATAGAATGATATAACATACATATTGATTTGTCAAGAAAAAAAACACACTTCTTAGTAAAGAAGTGTGTTTTTTATTAAGGATTAATGTTTATTTCTATGCTGCCCTGAGAATTGCTTTTATGTTTTCAATACTTTCCTCGGTTGTCAAACCGCCCATATCGATAACATCCAATCTTGCATAACCGAGTAAGAACAATAATAAACCGTCAAGAACCATTGTTCTTTCTTTAGAATTAAGATCAGGATTATCTTTAAGAGAAGATAAAATATTGATAACGGTATCTGTTTTATTTTCAAATGTTCCGTTTAATATATTATAAATTTCTTTTATTTTAGGTTTAAATTCTTCTCTGAAATTATCTTCAATCAAGACATTTTCTATATTTTCCGATATATCTTTATTAAAACTTATACCTTCATGAATTCTGTAATCGAAAAGCGTCTGTAACAACAAGTTCGTATATTCATTTTTGTCAAAAGAAATATCTTCCGCATTTATCTTTCTTAACTCCGTTGTTTCCAACAATCCCTTAACAAAACCTTGAAGTTCATATTCGGAAACATTTTCTTTAAATTTCATTCCCAACAGATTGTTTATTCGCTTAACGTCAATTTTATTATTCGTATACATGTTATATAAATCGTTTAATATATCTTCACTTAAAACAAAATCTCTGTTAGAAACAAAACTTCTTCCTTTATTTATTCCTCTTATATTTTGGCCTTCAGGGGTCGTTTCAAAAATTGATGTTATAAACTTTGTAACCGATATTCCGTTAAAAGAAAAATCATCGGATACTTCCATTGATTCCAATATCGGTAAATCAAAAGATATCATTGATACTTTATTTTTTTCAAAAACATTCGATAATTTTGATATTGAAATTGCACCGTTTTTATCGGCAGAAATATTAATTATCATATTTTCGGTATTTAACAAAGCTATTCCCCGAGAAATAAAATTCGAATCATAATCTGCAACCAATTTCATATTATTAATATTAAATATTTGCGCATATTCCGAAGGATTTATATCGGACGGCATTTTTACGGATAAAAACGAGCCGATATTTTGTTCATTTACAATTTCTGCAAGTTTTGACAAAGGTACCAATACTGACAATGCCGTAGCCAATTCACCGCTGTTTGATATATCTATTTGTAATCCGTCAATTCCGCCGTTTTCTTTAAATTGATTGAATCTTTCATTAAACTCCGATATCCATTGTATTAATGAATCCATAGATATATGTTCCAAATCAAAACTGTAATTAAACATTACTTTTAATCCCTTGGCATGTGCAAGTTGCAATATTTCTTTTAAATTTTGAGATTTATCTTTCAGTAAATCGTCGTTTGCGGATATTATTATTGTAGTTATACCTTGTTCCGAAAGCATATTTATGTTTTCAATACCGAAATTATCTATCTGTTCGGATGATAAATTCGATGCAACCAAAGACGGTTTTATAAACATATTATCGGTTTGTTTAAGTTTATTTTTCAAAGCATCGGAAAACAAGTTAAATACAGTTTTACCTACTCCTATTGTACTAAACATTCCTTTTGCCGATTCTTCTATATCAGGAGTTACGATATTTTGATTTAAGTTATCCGATAAGTCAAGTATTTTTATTGAACTCTCTGAACCGTTATTTATGTATTGAAGCATTGCAACCAATGCAGCTTGTTCACTTATAGCACTTGCATTTATCAATTTTCCGTCAGATAATTTATCATCATATCCGTAAACAGTCAAATTTTTATTGGAAGTATCCATCAAACAGAAAGCCAATTCTCCGTTGGCGGTAGACAATCTTGTATCACTTTCCCTTATTAAAGATGTATCCCCCAACAGTACAAGATTTACTTTTATACCTGATTTTGAAAGAAGTTCGGCTTCTTTAATTTTTGATAAATCGTTTGCATCTGCAACTATTGTATATTCCATATTATCCTTAAACAAAACAGAATATGTTAATCTCTGTAACGATTTAACGGAGTTTAATACTATATTTTTAAACATTTCCATACTAACATTTTTATTTAACACACCGGCATTTAAATTTTCCGAAGAAGTTTGAGTATTATTTTTCTCTACCGGTAAATTGTCTTCTTTTTTTGCTTCCTGTTCGGTTACATCTTGAATCTTAATATTTTTATCTTTAGATAACAATTCTAAAATATCATTTTTATTTCCTCTGTTAATTGCTCTGTAATTATAATAACCGCCTCTTATTTCTTCTCTTTCTTTTGCTTTAATTATTTCAATAACCGCTTGTTCTATTGCTTTTTGTTCATCTGTAACATAAACATATTGATAAGGTTCCAATCCTGCTCTGTCATTAAAACCCGGTATAACTACATGATAAAGTTTTTCTCCTGCTTTTAATTGTCTCTTTTGTTTTACCGTAACATTGTCATTTAAAACAGGAGCATTGTTTGCTTTTACATTTTTTATTATTTCGGATAATTTCGAATCATCATACATATCCGACAGTTTGGAAGCTATATCGTTAATATTTGCTTTGGAAAGTTTCAAATCTTTAAAAACTCCTCCCGATAAATAACCGTTTTCATTTGCCATACATAATTGATAAACAACTTCAAAAATAGCTTGTCTCGGGGACCTTGCATAAACGGTTTGAAACGAAACCAATTCCGGAGAATCGTTCAATCCCGCAATAACAATATTGAATTTATATTCTCCGTATTTAGGTTTTCTCATTGTAAAAACTTTATCGGTTTTTTTTGAAACTGCAGTTTTCTCGGTTTCTTCTTTTACTTCAATTATATTTTTATCAATATTATAATTTCTGTCTTTTAAATATTGTCTTATCAGATACATCGTTAAATTCAACGAATTTTTTCTGTCTAAACGATATTTACTCAAAATTTCTTCTGCAGCTCTTTTAACCGCATTATTGAAAGCTTTTGCCTTTGTCGGAGCGGTTGTATAAAATTTATCTCCGGTGCTGTATTCAACCTGCCTGTAATTCAAGCTGAAATATACTTTGAAATTTACTTTATATTTATGCGGCTCTCCTTTTGTTAATAAACTTTCGGATTGCTTTGATAATTTATAAATATCTAAATTATACTCTTTATGTTTTTTAGCTCCTGCAATCTTTGCAGCTAATTGTGCTATAAAATGTATTCCGAAATAACCGAATACCTGTTCATAAACAGCATTCATTGCATCTATTATTGATGTTACTGCAGTATTCAATTGAATTGTAACATCTTCTTTTTCCCCGTAATACTCATGTTCTTGTAAAAAAGATTCTCTTGCGGTTTCTTCGGTATTGTTTATTCTTCCGAGAATTTCTTCCGCAAAGATATTATCAAATTCTTTTTGTTCCAAAACAACAACTATCGATTCTCTCAGCGAAACAAGTCCTAACTTTGTTAAAACTTTATACCATTTTTTATCCTTTATTCCATCATTCGTTAATACTTGTTTTGTTATTTCTTCCGATATACTTCTTTCTAATATTCTTTTTAAATCCACGTTTGTTATTTTGTTAAGATTATCTCTTATTTTTTGTTTTAAAGTATCTGTTGACAAGAGTGTTTTTTGTGATTTCTGTGCTCTTATATTTTCTCTGTTAATTTTATTCAATTCTTGTATATCTACAACAACATCGGCTATTAATTGTGCCTCTTTTTGTGTTAACAAATTTTGTTCGTTTGCTTTTTTATCTTTTATTTCATTTAAAGAAAAAATTTCTCCGGACATATATTCTATTTCTACCGCATTACCTACAGGTCTGACATCTTTGATTTTCCCTTTATTCAATATTTCTATTATTTCGGTAATCGGTCTGTTTGCAAATGTCGTATTTGTTATATTGTATTGTTCATTAAAAATATTTTCATATAAATTTTCGGCTTTTACGGTATCTTCCGTTATATTAGGAGTTATTACCATATAACTTATATTTTCTTTTTCCAACAATTTATTAAAACCGTAAGTATGAAAACCGCCTGTTATAACGACATGTATTTTTTTACCGTTTGACATATCGTCTATTATTTTTTCTTCATGATTTATATTTGTGTTTTTTATTCTTAACTCTTGAATATCCTCTTTTGTATTTTTACCTGTTAAGTTTTTTATAAATATTCTGTTTCTTTCCACATTATATTTATAGAAATCATCTACCAAATTCAAATAACTGTCTACATCTATAATATTATCAATATCTATATATTTTGCCCATAATAACTTAAACTT
>Ga0310695_10007451_pt1 | contig 17458 bp, 12 predicted proteins | sample RumenRJG_04DNA_FD_203882 | JGI IMG/M metagenome (GOLD analysis project Ga0310695, IMG submission 203882) | Bovine rumen microbial communities from Lethbridge, Alberta, Canada - RJG_04 (v2) (version 2) | ecosystem: Host-associated > Mammals > Digestive system > Stomach > Rumen | place: Canada...
TGGCTTTGGATTGTCTGAAGCTAACCATTGTGAGAACATGCCGCCATAAGCTCCCATTGGGTTCGGGTATCTGCGTCCCCATTTTTGCATACAAGCGACCAAGCCTTTCTTGGTATGCTTTTTGTCGTTCATAATCCAGTCTGCCACAGCAATGGTCATAATGGTGTCATCCGTATATTCCATAGAACTGTCCATAAGGTTTATATCCTTCGATTTATGCGGATTGAACTCATAGATGCTACCAGCAATGTCACCAATGATAGCTCCAATCAGTAAAGGGTTATATTCAGCACTTGGCCTTCTGTTATTTTTTCTTTCTGTAGCCTTTACATTTGTATAATCAATGCTTTCATACCATCTTCGGAATGTGTCAGGTGTCTCCGCCCATCCCCAGTGACAGAAGCGGTTGTAAAGGATAGCCTTCATGGAAATAGGCACTCCATCGTCAGCGCGGAAGTCACCAAGCCCATCTCTAATATAGTAAAGAGTTTCATTCATCAGATAGTCGTCATCGTTGAAGTGGAACCTGACCCAGCATTCCTCATACATGTGTCCGACATGTGCTCCGCAATCTTCTGGAACATCTTTGCCATAATAAAAGCAATGTGCCAAGTAAGGTGCTACGATGATATCATAGAACTCCTTTGGCAGGTAAATGTTGAAAACAGACATTGCTTTTATAAAGAGAGGAGCTATTTGTTCATCCTTGAACCCAGCAATGCCACAACCAATACGGGTAACAAGAAATTTTAGGTCTTTATGAGCTTTTGCGAACTCAATGAACTCGTCCACGTAAGGTTTTATGGTTTCTACACCACCTTGCATGGTTGGGATGGCATAAGCTTGACCAGTCAGGCCTACACCAACTCCCCATTCTGCTCCAAACTTCATGTGCGCAGCTCTTGCGGCACCTCCTTTGTGGTGACCGGCAAGGTTACTGCCGAAGACAAAGATCTCGTCTTTTTCAAGCACATCTATTTTACTGGATGCGATATTGGGCTGTTCTGTTCTATTCTTACTCATAATATGTTTGTTAGAGTAGTTACATGCTAAATTACGAATGTACGTACTATATAAGAGTATCTCTTGTCAACGTCTACATCCACAGGTTCTTGTTCTTTGCCATTGATACATGCGTACTGAACAGACTTGTTATATATGGATTCTTCACTGTCAAAGTTAGCTGTTGAAAAGTACGCTCTGTTATTACCACTAAAGAACTCTCTGCGTTTACTCATTTTACCTTGGTTTCCCATAGGAGAATGTAACGGATTGAGTATGATGTTTGTATTATTCAGGAAATCAGCAAAGCGTTGGCTCAGGGTAGCATCGTCCTCGAAGCGGAATACGGCTCTGTTTCCTTCTGATTGCAAATTTCTTAGAATATTGTTTTCGCCACATTGAACAATGGCCACATTCCTATTAGCAGCAGAAAATAATCGCCTTGTTTCCAGTTCAAGCATAAGATGCTCACCTAATACTGGATATGCATCAATAGCTTTAGAATCACGGAACAATTGATGTGTAAACAAACTTTTGGCTATTCCGTTTTCTAACAAAAACAAGGCATTGCATACGGGATTCAATTCACTTATCGCATTCTCTTTTACTTCAATAACAGCAGTTGTTTTATCATTGTCAACAAGCTTGTTTAAATCATTGACATCGCTGTCTGAGACTAAAGTGTGGCCAGCGAACAGAATGAGGTCAGCTTTCGAAGAGTTTATAATCTCTGCAGTATGGCGCAACTTGCTGTCTGCTCGTAATGTTGATTTGTATGAGACTAGTTGGATAACCATAATTCTGTGTTAATTTAGTGTTGCTTTGTATATACTTCTTCCTCTAAAGACTCTGTATTCAACCTCGTTGAGCGTTAGATTGATAGGCATAAAGTCTATTTCATCAATAAGGAATCCAATATCATCAATGTCTGCTTCTGACTCTGTGATACGCCCTAAAGTTACATGCAAACGAAAATCTGATAGAATGCTTGTGGAGGTGTTCGCACTGATATCATTTCGAATATTGGTTACCAGCTTTTGGAAATAGTCAGGAATGCTATCTGTCGTTAAGTGTACGATTTTCATGCCGTTATTCGTCGTGAATACATCCAACTTATTGAATGTCATGCTCACGGCATTCGCATTATCCAGATAACTGTGCATGATGGCTTCTACTTCGGACAGATTTCGAGTGTCATCCAAAAATGCCATAGTTATATGATAGTAGCCATTTTGCCAATGCACAGGCATATCTTTCAATGCTTTTCTAAGTTCAGCAAACCATAGAGCATTGTAGGATATTGGAACTTTTATTTCAAGATAGCTTTTCATCGGTTAGTATATTCTTCTTATCCAACGTTTACTGCTTTCCATTCCCCACTGTACATGCCATTTCTTACCACTTGTTTTGTCGATGAGTATGAACTGGTACATGTTTTTGGTTGGATATAACTCAAAAGAACCAGAACCATAGCCATATCCATAAGTCAAGTCATCAGAGTTGATGGTTACACTTCCTTCGTTGTCGGAATCCAAAGACCATTGAACTTGTTCAATCATTCCTGTCTTTGTGTCCAGCTGAAGAAAGGTATAGACGTTTTCTGTCTGATACAATTTGTAGCGTCCCTTCAGTGAAGAGTTTATATCTAAGTGATCCAACAATTGATTGTTAATCATCAGAAGTGTGTCGATTTTAGAAAGGAGGGAATCGACTTTCTGCTCATGCTTGTTGAGTTTTACAGTAGGTGTAGTTTTTGCGGTTTGTGCATTAACACCAATCGTTGTAATCAATAAAAAGAAAAAAATAATCTTTTTCATACTCGTGAAGGATTTAGTCAGCCATTACAATCATTCCTGGAACTTTGTGCAGTTTCTTACCACACTTAGGACAATGCCCTTCGATAGGGTTCCAGTTATGTATTTTTTCATTCTCAGCTCCGCACTTAGGACATTTAGGCAAATATCTCTGGCTTGCAAGGTCGTCAGCGGAAATGGAGATGATCTCTTTGCACTTGGCACAGCGGAAGTTGTAATACTCTCCAGAAAATAGACCATAATGGCCAGTGGGTTCAGTTTGAACTTCGTAACCACATTCACATCTGTACGTTCTTAATGTTGCCATACTTCAATTTTTAGTGAATAATCAAGATTTCAGGTGCAAAAATAGACACCTATTGTGCAGCCTATCTTCATCGTTTGAAGAAAAAACAATTATGCCATCATTTCTGCTTTTTAATTCCAACTCTCAACTTTCAGATGCAAATATACTAAAATTCATAAAAAAATGACTCAAAAATCAATTATTTTGCACGAAAAATGAGAAATTCGTGAAGAAATCAGCGTTTTTTTCAAGAAAAAAATGTATTTTTGCAACGAATAACAATATAAAAATAAGTATATGGACACCAAACCGTTGAATCGAATTAAGGTAGTGATGGCAGAACGCATGGTTTCAAATAAAGACCTGAGCGAGATGCTTGGCAAAGACACTGCCACTATCTCCAGATGGGTAACAAATAAATCCCAACCTACCTTGGAAAGCTTGATAGAGATAGCTAAAGCACTGAAGTGCGACATTAACGACCTTGTACGAATGGACGATTCTACGATTCTGAAAAATCAAGATTAACCCTTTAATTCATCTTCGATTATGCCAATCAACAAGAATGCGCTATTGCGTTACCAGATACTTGACCGCTGTTTTAGTAGCCGTCATCGCCGTTACGAGATTGAAGACCTCGTTGACAAGGTGAATGAAGCATTGCTTGATATGTATGGTACAACAGTTAGTCTTCGGCAAATACGTGCAGACATTACTTATATGCGCGATAGAGTATCTTATAATGCTCCAATTGTTGCCCGTCCTATTGAGGGTAGAAGATGCTATTATACTTATGAGGATCCTAATTTCTCTATCTTCAATAATGAACTAACAACTGAAGAGGTTACCAAACTCCGTTCTACTATTGAAATGCTTAGTCGTTATCGTGGTATACCTGCAAATGCTTGGTTGGAGGAAGTTATATCAAACCTTGAATATAGGTTTGGTGTAAAGTCTAACTCTGAAAATGTGGTGGCCTTCGAACAAAACGAACAGCTCAAAGGTTTGGAATTCCTATCAGATTTGATTGATGCAGCAATGGCTCACCAGCCTCTTATGGTTCATTATCGAACTTATGCAGGCAAGGAAAAAGAATCTGTTCTTCATCCATATCATGTTAAACAATACAATAATCGTTGGTTTCTCTTTGGATTAGAAGAAACATCGCATGGCTCGCGCATTGCCAATAGACCTCTCGATAGAATTGTAAAGTTCACTCATGCAGATGTGAAATTTATACCAAATACTGAGGTTGACTTTAAGAAACATTTCCAAGATGTTGTTGGCGTTACCATTCCAGATGATAGTATAAAGGTAGAGAAAGTACTGTTACGGTTCGATAAGGAACGTTTCCCCTATGTTGTTTCTAAACCGATTCATCATACACAAACGACTATCGACGAAGATAATTGTCTCATACAAGTTGAGGTTCGTCCAAATAAAGAATTAGAGGCGATGCTTTTATCATTTGGGCCACAAGTAGAAATACTCCAACCTCAGTGGTATAGGGAGCAATTTGCGAAAAAAATTCAAGAATATTTTAAAATTTATCCTACTGTGAAGAATGGCTGCACAATAGACTCATAACTTTGCACCCGATATTTCAATGTTTCACTCTAAATTTTGTTGCAAATGAGACAAGGCACAGCAGTAAATCACGAGAATGAGTATTTGATGAATGGTATTTTGCGTCAGATGACAAACATATATGGAAATTCGTTAAACCCATATATGGTTGCCAAGTTCGTTGGTGTACTGCTCGTTTTGAAAAAGAAAGGTGCATTAGAAGATGTTGATGGTAATACACCTCATAAGGTTTTATCCAATGTAGGAAGCATCAGATTGACAAAAGATATGCTCTCCCTCGTTCTTGAAATTATTGATGAGGTCAAGAGCATAACTAATTTGGAGAAATTCGATGATGTGATTGGAATGCTCCAAATGTCTGAATTTAGCGAAGGTGAATATATTCGCTGGTATGATTATTTTTTAGAGGAGTTGACCGTAAAGGATAATCAGTTCGCATTGTATTCTGCACCAGATACTTTTGCAACTCTTGTAGATGCTTTTCTTTTGAGCGAAGATATTAAGGTGTTCAATCCATTTGGCGGGGTGATGCGTCTGACTACAGATATGGAACGTTATAGCACTTTAGATGCTTGTGAAATCAATCATGATGCATGGGCACTGGGTATGCTTCGTGTCGATCTTTCCGGTAAGGCAGATAAGGTTTCGTATTGTAATCAAAGCGTAGATTCGTGGACTACCAAAATTTACGATGCGATTGTCGCAATGCCGCCTTTTAATGCCAAGATTCAGATGGATCAGCCATCTCCGCTAGTTCATACAAATAGTATGGAAGAAATGGAGAATGTTGCTATTTCACGATTTGTTGAAAGTACTTCTCCTAATGGGTGTTGCATTACGTTTGTTTCTCCTTCAGTAATGTGGACTTCAGGGGAAAAAGCGCGCATGCGTGAATGGGCCACAAAGAACCGATATATTGATACGATTATTTTGTTGCCCAAGAATCTCTTGGCTTCTACCACTATCCCTGTCGTGTTCCTTGTATTCAGGAAGAACTCTCTTCATAAAGATGGAGTTCGAATGATAGATGCATCAGACCTCTTTACTAATCACCGATATAAGAATCATCTAAATATTGGTGATATCATGAATGTATATCATAAGGATAGCGAGAAAGTTTCTGCTACAATATCATTTGAGCAAATAGAAGAGAATGATTATTCTTGGAATGTAGCAGATTACCTAAATCAGAAAGAAGTTAGCTGTCCTGAAGGGTATACATCTGCTCGTATTGAGGATATAATACATTTCCCGGAGATTAAACGTTCTACTGACTACCATTCTGGGAATGTGATTCAAATTTCAGATCTTTCTGATGATTGGACTCGACCTTATGTAGATGTAGATGCTATTGACAAGAAGAATGCTCTTCGTGGATGTGCAATGTTAACAGAAGATGCAATACTTCTTTCTACTGTTCGTACTCTTAAGCCTTCAATTGTGAAAGCTTCTCCCGATAAACCTGTTTTTGTAAATCAGAATATTTTGGTTGCAATTCCAAATGAAGGAATTGATGCAGAATATTTGTGCATGGTTTTGGCAAAAACCGAAATTCCCACAATCGGCATGGGTGCTCCGCATATCTCGAAGACTCGCTTGCTTCGTCAGCAAATAGCGTACCCAAGTTTGGAGCAACAGCGTTCTATTTACCAAGAGGCTAGACATGCAGCCATGTTGGAACAGGTAAAGGCTCTTCATTTAGAGGAGGTTCTGGACAGAAGAATTGCTGAGTTTTCAAACGAGATTCGTTCTCGTAAGCATGATATGATGCCACATCTGCGTCAACTTTCAAGTGCAAGAAAGAATTTGTGGTATTATCTAAATCACAAGGATGATTTTTCAGAAGAGGAATTCCTTGGCGGTATGAGAGAAGAAGTCCTTAATCAGGAAAAAGCTATTGAGTCGCTTTCAGATCTTCTGTCAATATTTACGCGAGAGTCGAAATTCGGCAATCCTGAGGTGGTCAATATTGACAGATACCTTATGGAGAACTATTATGATGGTGACAATTACTCTGTTGACTTTGACACCGATTACAAGGCTTTGGCTAATTATGGTTTCGATATTCCTGATGTTTATTTGAACTTTGACTATAGTCTAGGATTTAAGGCATATCATGAAGCTTGCCCCGATTATGTTGAAGGCATTAATGTATTTATTGCAAAGGATGATTTGAAACGGCTTTGCGACAATATCATATTCAATGCTATTAAGCATGGATTTACAGATTTGTCTCGTGAAGATTACAGTATTGACATTCAACTGTCAGTTGACCAGGAACGTGATATGTTTCAGATTGACTTTATAAACAACGGTAATCCTCTCCCTAAAGGCTTGGATAAGTTGCGCTTTGGACTTAAAGGTGAAAAAGCAGGAGTAACTGCCGGTACTGGTGAAGGTGGTTACATTGTACGGTCTATCGTGGAGCATTATGGTGGAGATTATGACATCTTCAGTGAGACATCAGGTAATACAAGTTTAACGACAGTAAGAGTATTCTTACCTATACATAGAGATAATGAACAGTAAGTATCACATATTATGGATTGACGATGAATGGGATACCATGACCTCGTTCAAGAAGCACTGTCTGTTTGAATATCAGATGGAGCTTCATCCGTTTAAGACTCAGAAGGAGGGACTTGACGATTATGCCAAGCACCCGGACTTCTATGAAGCAGTAATTCTTGATGCCAAGGTGCTTGATGAAAGTGAGCAAGAAGTAGCTAATGTTCGAAGCCTTCAGAAAGCCGTCATGAGAATTAAGGAACAATTCAGTAATCTGCCGTATTTTATTTCAACTGGTCAACCAGACCTGTTGAGTGATGAGATGTTCAAATCATTCTTTCCGTATTATTACGAGAAGAATACTGATGATGAGAGGCTTTGCCAAGACATTATCAATATGATTGAAGACACTCCGAATAGGGTGATTGCGAACAAATATCCAGAATTGTTTAGCAGACTCAAATCGCCTATCTATGAGGAAATGCTCAGTATTATCAAGATACATGAGAATCGAGAGTTTAGTAATGCAGATGTTTTCAACAAGATTAGAAAAGTACTGGATTGGATAATGCAAACAGTTAGTAATATTGGTCTTCTTGCAACTCCATTTAATGGAACAAACTTAAATGATTGCAGCAGATTCTTGGGTAATCCTAAGCTCAATGATTATATACCTGTTTATATTCAGCGTAATCTATTCTCATTGGTTACACTTGCTAACGAAGGTTCCCATAGGCAGGTAACAGACCTGGCAGTAAAAAATGGTTCTGCTCCATTTTTGGTCTCATCCACGATATTTGAACTTATGAATGTCTTGATATGGTCTCTCCAATTGCCCAAAGATCAAGAATCCAAAGATAAAATCGACAGAATTGTTAGCAATTTGGCACTAGAAATGAGTCAGAAAACAAATAAAAACAGATAATTTTAAGAAATAAACTAATAGTGCAAATAGACTGCACAATAGAGTCTTAATTTTGCATCCGCAACTAGTAATTAATAGTATCAGCATATGAATAAGCAACAGTTAGCAAACAAAATCTGGTCTTCTGCGAACAAGATGCGTTCAAAGATTGATGCCAACGAGTATAAGGACTATATCCTGGGACTTATCTTCTATAAGTTCCTTTCAGATAATGAGGTGAACTATCTGAAGACTGAACACGAGTGGACAGACGATTATCTGCCTTACCTCGTGGAGGATTATAGCAATCCTGATATGGAGAAACTGATTGGCGACTGCAAAGACCATATCGGCTACTTCATTGAATATAAGTATCTCTTTTCAACATGGCTGAAGCCTGATGTCAGCTTTAGTGTGTCTGATTTGAGTGCAGCCCTGAACAGATTTGATGCGCTGATTAGCGACAAGTTCAAAGGGGTGTATGAGAAGATCTTCATCACGCTGCAGGCTGGATTGAGCAAATTGGGCGAGAATCCTTCTGCTCAGACCAAAGCCCTGAAAGGTATCATCAAGGATATTAAGGATATTCCTACGGACAGCAAGCAGGACTATGATGTGCTGGGCTATGTCTATGAATATCTAATTGGTAACTTTGCAGCTAATGCTGGTAAGAAGGCTGGCGAGTTCTATACCCCTCATGAGGTTGCTATCCTGATGTCTGAGATTGTTGCTGAGCATCATAAGGCGAAGGACAATATTGAAATCTATGACCCCACCAGTGGTTCTGGCTCACTATTGCTTACCATTGGTAAGAGTGTAGGGCGTCATATTGAGGATAAGAACCATGTGAAATACTATGCTCAGGAACTGAAGGAGAATACCTACAACCTAACTCGTATGAATCTGGTGATGCGTGGCATTAGTCCAAGCAACATCGATACTCGTTGTGCTGACTCTCTTGGCGAAGACTGGCCTATCAGCAAGACTGGTCCTGATGCAGGCAAGGCTCTCCGCGTGGATGCTGTCGTATCAAATCCCCCATATTCACAGCATTGGGACCCAACTGATGCTGAGTTTGATTATCGTTTTAAGGAATACGGTGTTGCTCCTAAGAGTAAGGCTGACTACGCCTTCCTTTTGCACGAGTTATACCATTTGAAATCAGATGGTATTATGACCATAGTCCTGCCTCATGGCGTGCTGTTCCGTGGAAATCCTGATGACGAAGCTGAGGGACAAATCAGAAGGCAGCTGATTGAGAAGAATAATATTGATGCCATCATAGGTCTGCCTGCTAATATTTTCTTTGGTACAGGTATTCCCACACTCATCATGGTACTAAAACAGCACAGGGACAATGATGATGTCCTGATTATTGATGCCTCAAAGGGCTTTGTCAAGGATGGCAAACAGAATAAACTACGTGCTTCAGATGTTAAGCGTATCGCTGATACATGGCGAGATCGTAAGACTGTTCCTGGTTTCTCTCGTACTGTAAGTCGTGATGAAATACGCGAAAACGGTTATAACCTGAATATTCCTCGTTATGTGGACTCTTCAGAAGCTGCAGAACAGTATGATATCTATGCTACGATGAATGGTGGCATCCCTAACAGCGATATAGCTGCTATGCAGCCCTATTGGGATGTGCTCCCTTCTCTCCATAACCATCTGTTCAAGTCAGAAGGGGATATACCTTATTCTCGTTTGGCAGTAGAAGATGTAGCAGCCTCTGTGAAAGAGAATGCAGATGTAAAGGCTTTCATCAGTAAGATGGGCAACGCTTTTGCAGATTTTGAAGATGAGCTGCATCGTCGACTTATCACCAACGTGATGAGTGTGAACGAGATGAAGGAGCAGGATGAGATTACTGACGATATATTCCGTCGTCTGAAAGACATCCCGTTGATAGACCGTTATGCTGCCTATCAGGCGCTGAGCGATAATTGGCAGAATATAGTCAACGATATTGAGACGCTCCAGACGGAAGGTTTTGATGCTGCTCGTACTGTTGAGGAGGCAACGAAGCTGGTGAAGAAGGGTGATGAGGAGATTGAAGTTCCTGACGGGCTGAAAGGTCGCATCATTCCCTTTGATATGATTCAGCAAGAGATGTTTGCTGATGATTTGGCAAATATTGCCAATATGCAGCAACGAGTTGAAGACATCAATGGTGAGGTTGACGAGCTTCGCGATAGCTTTACTGAAGACGAAAGCCAGGAGTACCTGGATGCTGACGACAATACCAAGATTGACAAGGCAAAGATCAAGAAGGATGCCAAGTCCAAGGGGGATGAGGTAGAGGCTGAGACCAAAGTGAAATTGAAGCAGATGGTAGTTTTGTGGGATGAGCAGACGAAAGTCAACAAAGCGATTAAAGTAGCTAAAATAAAGTTGGAATCAGACACGGTTCATGCCATCCAAAACTTAAAAGATGAAGAGGTAAAGCATTTCTTGCATGAAAAGTGGATTACTCCTGTTCTGAATGGGATAATTGCTACAGCTTCTGAAGTCGTAGATACGATTATCAAGAAGGTTGAAACTCTGTCTGCGAAATATGCTGTATCCTATAATGATTTGAATGCAGAGCTTGTGACAGCACAAGAAGAACTCTCATACCTCATTTCCGACTTGACAGGAGATGAGTATGCCATCCGTGGTCTCAATGAATTTAAGAACTCTATAAAAGGATAAGCTATGGCCAAACCAGAAATAAGACTTAAAGGATTTGATGGAGAGTGGGAGAATGTTTCTTTTAAAGACATCTCCTATCCTTCAGGAGAAAAGAATAGAGATAATTTGTCATTAGAAAGTTATTCAATATCTAATGAATTGGGGTTCGTTCCTCAAAATGTGCAATTTGAAAAGGGAGGAACTATGGCAAATGCTGACAAAAGACAGTATTATATAGTTACGCCTGATACATTTGCCTATAATCCAGCAAGAATCAATGTTGGTTCTATTGGTTATGATAATTTAAATAAGAACGTAATTGTAAGTTCCTTGTATGTGATTTTCAAAACAGACAGTGAGACAAATAATGAATGGCTGAATATTTGGTTTAAGACATCGTATTTTAAAAGACTTGTGGAACTATATCAAGAAGGAGGTGTACGTCTATATTTCTTTTATGACAAGTTGTGTGCTTGTCATTGCAATAGACCCTCAATGGATGAGCAGAAGGTCATAGCTAACTATTTCAAGTCGCTTGATTCAATGATTCAGACAACAACAAAGAAGATAGAATCGCTGAAGCAGATAAAGTCCGCTTCTCTTGTTTCTATGTTCCCACAAGCAGGTGAAACTACTCCTCGTGTCAGATTCAAAGGATTTGAAGGAGAGTGGGTAAAGGATAAAGCGGTGAATCTGTTCATGACTTTCAATGAACGAAATAGGCCAGATTTACCTGTGTTATCTGCAAATCAGGATATTCGTGGTATGGCTCCTAGAAGCGATACTGGGTACACAATAAGTCATAATAAGGCCAATGAGGTTACATACAAAGTCGTAAAACCTGGGCAGTACGTTATTCATTTACGATCTTTTCAGGGAGGCTTTGCTCATTCTGCAGTAGAAGGAATAACATCGCCAGCTTATACAGTTTTTGGATTTAAAAATTTCAATTTACATGATGACTATTTCTGGAAAATAATCTTCATGTCAAAGTCATTTGTTAAAAGTCTTGAAGCAATTACTTATGGCATACGTGATGGACGTTCTATCAGTTTTAGCGAGTTCTCAGAAATGAGTTTCTTTTTTCCTTCAAAGCTGGAACAGCAAAAGATAGCCACTTATTTCTGTAGCCTTGAAAAGCAAATCTCCTTGCAGGAGCAGAAACTCGAGAAACTGAAGCAGATAAAGGCTGCATGTTTAGATAAAATGTTTGTTTGAATGCATGATTGGTGATATTTAGTTTTATATGAAGCATATCTATGTAATAGGCAATGGATTCGATATAGACTTGGGCTGGCGCACAAGTTATAAGGAATTCTATGATAGCAAATTGGTGAGATGGAAGATCCATTTTCCTTCAGGAGAAGATTGCTTGCCTGTTTATTTGCTTGATCATGCTGGTGAAAACTGGTATGATTTAGAACGCACTATCTTTGACTATTGTCTCTTGAAATCCCAAGGAGATTTAGACGAAGAATTAATGAACAAGGATTATCGCGATTATTTGAGCATCAAAGGACAACTTGAAAGATTTGTAGGAGAGTGTTCTAATAAGCAAGTGGTTGTAGAATCAAAAGCGTATGAAATGTTAAAGTCATATATGGAGGAGCGTTCTCGTGACCAACTGCCTAATGATATGTTGCCAGAATTAATATCGTTTAATTACACTCCTTTAAGCAAAGTTGCCAAGCAGATTGCCCCCAAGGCTGATTTTAAATATATTCCTATTCATGGTACAATAGAAAAGAATAGTTGTATATTTGGGTTCCATGACGATAATCGCATAAAAGGACTTTATCGTGATATGCAGAAATCAATGGATGACAACTATGATCCCGGTAAAATTATGCCTTTATTAATGGATGCGAGAAGTATCACTTTCTTTGGACTATCCATGGGATATATAGATGCTATATATTTTAAGGATGTTTTAAAAGCAGCCTCACAGCCTGGCGATTTCCATACAAGGAAAACTATGGATATTGAATTTATTACTAGAGATAAACAGAGTAAGAAAGATATTAAGAAGAATTTGCAGGATATAGGGATTGATATCCAATCCTTATCCACAAACAATAATGTTAAATTTACACTAACGTCTAAAGCATAGTTATATGAACAGCAAAGATAATATACAAACCTTTGATAAGGAACTTGATTTCGAGGTGGCTCTATGCGAAGTGCTGAAGCAACATGGCTGGGAGCCTGAGATATTCAATCATCCATCAGAAGAAGAACTGTTGGAGAACTGGGCACAAATTATCTATGAGAATAATCGTGAACAGGAGAAACTTGGAAATGTTCAACTGACACCCACTGAAATGCAGCAAATTATTGATCAGGTGAACAGTTGGCATACACCCTACGAAATCAATAAGCGAATCAATGCCAGAGAGGTGTGTATCAAGCGCGACAATAAGCAAGATACTCGCAACTATGGCAAGGAGGTATATTTAAAGCTGTTTGATGCAAAAGAAATATGTGCCGGACAAAGCCGCTACCAGATAGTCCGTCAGCCTCACTTCAAAACAGCACATCCTTTGGCAGGTGACAGACGAGGTGATGTGATGCTGTTGATAAATGGTATGCCTCTTATTCATGTCGAATTGAAGCGCTCTCACGATTTCGTGTCAAATGCAATAGGCCAGATCAAACGCTATATGCATGAGGGAGTATTTAGTCAAGGTATTTTTTCTTTGGTACAGGTGTTTGTGGCAATGACGCCAGAGAAGACACTATACTTCGCAAATCCTGGCATAGAAGAGGGTTTTGCAGAAGAGTTTCAATTCCATTGGGCAGACTTCAACAATGACGAGATATTCGACTGGCACAAGGTTGCAACAGAATTACTGAACATTCCGATGGCTCACCAACTGATAGGCTACTATACGATAGCTGATGATAAAGACCAGACCTTGAAGGTGCTGCGTTCTTATCAGTATCATGCTGTTACTGCTATTTGGGACACTACTCAGAAGACTAACTGGGACGAGAAAGGTAAGAAGGGCGGATATATCTGGCATACTACTGGTTCTGGTAAAACCATGACCAGCTTTAAAACGGCACAATTGATAGCCAATAGTGGTGATGCAGACAAGGTGGTATTCTTGGTTGATCGAATAGAATTGAGCATACAATCTTTGGATGAATATCGTGGATTCGCAGGTGAGGATGACACAATTCAGGATACCCAGAATACATTGATATTGGCCAATAAACTGGAGAGTTCTGATAGCGATGAAAAGCTGATTGTAACCTCTATCCAGAAGATGTCAAATATCAAGGATAATCCCTTGGTAACAGATGAAAAGATAGAAAAGATTGGCAAGAAGCGACTTGTGTTTATTGTTGACGAATGTCATAGAAGTGTGTTTGGAAAGATGCTTCTCAATATTCAGCATACCTTCCCTAAAGCGCTCTTATTTGGATTTACAGGAACACCCGTTTTTGACGAGAACTCACACAATGACATCAAGACGGAAACGCTGTTTGGCAACATGTTGCACAAATATACCATTGCTCATGCTATACCTGACAATAATGTGTTAGGATTTGATGTCTATAAAGAGATAACTTATAGCAACGAGCAGGAACTTAGAGAAAAGGCTGCGTTCTATAAGTTAGATGTTCATTCGCTTGACGAGATTATTGGTGATGCTGATAAGATGAAGGTTTATGATCTTTTCATGAGCAAACTACAGATGCCGTCATTTTACATGGAAGATGGCGTTATGAAGCATGGAATAGAGTATTATTTGCCCAGAGGGAAAAAGGACATATATCAACAGCCTGAACACCATCAAAAGGTGGCACAACACATTTCCAGAAAGTTCGCTGTATTAAGCAAGAACTTTAAGTTCCACGCTATGCTTGCTACCCAAAATATTCCTGAAGCAATGGCTTACTATAAGATATTCAAGGAACAGTATAGTTACTTGAATGTGGTAGCTGTATTCGACAATAACATTGACAACACAGATGAGGGCATAGCAAAGGAAGATGCTTTGCTGGAGATGCTGTCAGACTATAATGAGAAATATAAGACGAAGTTTGGGCTACCCAATTATGGAAAGTATAAGAAGGATGTGGCAAAGCGTCTGGCTCACAAGAAACCTTACACGAATATTGAACATGACCGTTCACAACAGATTGACTTGCTCATTGTGGTAACCCAGATGTTGACGGGTTATGACTCAAAATGGGTGAATACGCTGTATGTTGACAAGCTGATGGCTTATGTGGATATCATTCAGGGATTCTCGCGTACGAATCGTATCTTTAATAAAATAGACAAGCCTTGGGGTAATATCTATTACTACTCGTTCCCATATACAATGGAGAAGAATATTGAAGATGCTTTGAAATTGTATGTGGACAGACCCTTGGGAGTTTTTGTTGATAAGTTGGAGCAGAACCTGAACTTCATCAACGATTTGTTCCGTCATATTCGTGACATCTTCCAGTCGAATAACATCATGAATTTTGAGACCTTGCCACCTTCACCTGTTGACTGCAGGATGTTCGCTCAGGATTTTGTTCAGATGACGCGATTGATAGAGGCTGCAAAATTCCAAGGATTTCAATGGGATCAAAGTGTGTATTTCTTCAAGCATGGCGACAGTGTAACAACTGTAAAGATGGAGTTCGATGAGCAGACGTATCAAATCTTGGTGCTCCGTTACAAAGAGCTCTTTAATAACCCTCCAGGACCCCGAACCCCCGGTAAGGATTTTGACTATCCTGAGAATGTTTTTATTACTGAAATCAGTACAGGTAAAATTGATGCAGAATATATCAACTCAAAGTTCGAGAAGTTCATCAAGCAACTCTACAATGAGGGACCTGGTAGCGAAATGACAAAGGCTGCTCTGAAGGAACTGCATAAGACTTTTGCTACTCTTTCACAGAAAGACCAGCGTACAGCTATTCTCATACTGCATGATATTCAACGAGGTGACCTTCGTCCAGAGTCTGGTAAAACGTTGCAGGACTACATCAACGAATATCAGTTGAAAGAATTGTTTGACCAGATGCGTATCCTACACGAGGCAACAGGTGTGGATTTCGATAAACTGAAGGACATTATGACCTCGAATGTCACAGAGGAGAATTTGAATGAATTTGAGCGTTTTACAGAGTTACGTAAGTCTGTTAACAAGGAGAAAACTATCGCTTTTATCGAGATGGTAGAGGGTAAACCTGTTGCTCCTCCTTTTATGATGACTAAGTGGAGTTATCTGCTGAAAGAGTTTATTCTTAGTGCAGAAAGTCGTAAGAAAATTATCTATGCCTATCTGCATGATGATGTGACAATAGATAATGTGGAAGAGGAGAACGATGACAATATAGACGACCAGTTTGATAATTTGGAGAATCCACAAGAAACAGCAGGTAGCACAGAACCACATGTAAACGAGATAAAGAATAGAATTGAAGAGATAATATCCTTTACCTTAAAGGGTGTAAGTCAGAACATGCGTCCACAAAAGGAGATATTGGATGCTCTTATTTATGTGATTAATAAAAAGTCACTTGAGAAACTGGATGGAGTTGGTGTGTTTATTCATCGTGCATTTGTGAATCTATTCAAGAAGGAGGCTACGATAGTGGACAAACATGTTGCTTTCAATCTTTTGGTTACTAAATTTGAAGCATATTTGAAGAAACTCTATTATCTGTATAAAGATGAAGAAGTAAAGCCACAGCATGAAGGAGATGATGTTACTTGGGCTAATGTGATACATGATGTGCAGCCACTATGGCAGTTGAAATATAGTACAAATGAGACTAAGCAACAATTATACCAGTGGTTGCTTATGGTGAAAGAATGGCGCAACAGCGAATCCCATATTTCACCTACCGCTTCAGAACAGGAGCTAAATGCTGCCATTAACATTATTATCACTATGTATTGTTATGCGACGGGTTCTTGTATTACTGAATTGGAAATGAATGGCCATTGCATTGAAAATGATACAGATAATTGTGATGCTGGAGAATCTTAGTCGAAACCCGATAAAAGATAAGATATGAAATATTTATATGATAACTCCCATTTCACTAAAGAAGATAAGGTAAAAGGATGCAAGTCTCCTCTAACCTATTTTATAGAAGTTCCTGCTTTGTTTTTTGCTAAACAAGCCAAAATCAGAATAGGTACTATTGACTTATTTAATTCGATGGAGTATGATATGCCTATTCAAATAGGTAACATCATTCTTAGAGACTTTAACTTGTTTAAAGAGGATGTCAAGTTCCTTAGAAATTTGGGTACATACAATTTCATAAAAGCTCATCTCCAATTGGTTTTTGTTGATGGACAATATAATCCAATCAAATACATTTTGAAAGATGTTGAGTTTGATTATGTGCGAATAGAAAATTTGGAATATTTTATTAATGTAGTAATTCCTCTTCTGAACTGGGGAATGAGTAAACACAAAGATATTGATTTAATTCTTCTTTTTTCAATACTATTGTGCAAGAAGGAAATCTTAGCAGAAAAAAAAGACTTAAATCACCAATATCCTTATTTATCTAAGTATTTTCTTGAAAAATTGACTGTTAAGCAAAATTATGAATTTCAAAGTAGAGTTGGTAGGGATGATAATGCTTATGAATGGACTCATCTGATTGTTCCATCACAAAGCTTAGAAGAATTCTATTTTGTTAAGTTAGTTGCAA
>Ga0310695_10007452_pt1 | contig 17455 bp, 13 predicted proteins | sample RumenRJG_04DNA_FD_203882 | JGI IMG/M metagenome (GOLD analysis project Ga0310695, IMG submission 203882) | Bovine rumen microbial communities from Lethbridge, Alberta, Canada - RJG_04 (v2) (version 2) | ecosystem: Host-associated > Mammals > Digestive system > Stomach > Rumen | place: Canada...
CATATTTTTACCATTAATTTTTCTGAATTCCTTTGCAAGTTCCTTCAGATACTGATCAAGGTTTTCTTTTGTAAATGGCTGCTCAAACAACGTTTCTCACATCGCTTTCGATAATATTAAATCTTCTGAATTCAGGAATAGCCTCTTTTTCTGCTATTCGCAAAGGTTCATCTGATTTTAAAACCTCGCTGTTAAGCAACACGCCTACTGGATATATGGGCTTTTCCAGTTTCCTCATGCGAAGATCGTTATACTTGGAACAAAGCGGTATTTCGTTAATCCTTGATAAATAATCGAGCATAGCAAGTAAATAAAGAGCTTCGGGATACCAATGCTTGTTATAGAGCTTGCGGACTTCATCGGATTCCAGCACAACTACAATAAAGTCCAGATCACCCATATCCTTTACATGGTGACAGGTATTACTTTTAAATATTTCAAAGGAACTGCGAATATCATCTTTGGCTGAGTCTAATATAGCCTCTATTGATATTCCGAGAACTTTTGCTATTTTATAGAGTGTTCCTGCCGAGCATTTTTCAAGGTCGGCTTTTCCGCTGCAAATATCATTGATAGTTGCCTGTGGCACTCCGCTGTCCTTACTTAGACGATACTTGGTCATATTGATTTTTTCGAGCTTTTCATTTATCAACACGAAAATCCCTCCTCTCTTACATATATTATAACGGTTTACCGAAGTAATTGCAACAGAAAAATGTGTTCAAATGATGAAATTTTTTCATACACTTCCTTTGATGTCAACCTTTCTCTTTGAGTGGTTATCGAGACATAACAGCACACTGTGAATTCTTTCATTATGCAACATAATAGATCACTCCGCTTTCTATGAGATTTCGCAAAGCCTTGTCAGGAAAAAACGGCGCATATTTTGTAACAAGTTCCTGAGAAATATTACATTTTCTGATCCAGTTTTTGATGACAGCTTTTCTTTCATCGTCAAAATATCCTGATGAGGTGCTGTTCATCATTTCAAGGAACTGCAAAACAAATATATTGTCATTATCTATTGTAACTCTTGCCTTTCGTAAAATAACTTCCTGATTTCCAATTTTAACTCTGCGGAGCTTAGAGTTTTCATTATTCGTTTGAATTTCGGGGATATTCGACATCTGCGTAGAAAGACCTGCCTGTTGCAATGCAGTGATTCCGGTGTAAAACCCGATTCGCTTTCCTTTTTCGGATAAATACTTTCGCTCAATGATCCTGTTTGGATTCAGAATACTGTTTCCAAACGGTGTTTTGATAGGGATATAGTAGATACCTCTTTCGTAGCGAATGATCTGGCCGCTGTCACAGAGCTTGGCAAGCTCTTTTTTGAGCCAGATATCAGAGTAATCCTTATAACGAATATCCGAAAGGAATATCGGTTCATTCTTACCAAACGTTTCAAGAAGATAATCATACAGCATATTCAGCACCTCCCATGTTGTACTGAATTTATTATACCATATTTGACTCTACAAGTCAATAGAAATATATTTTTGGAATTTAATCTAAGTGTTTCTTAGTATTGGCGGAAAAGCTCAAAGTTTGGAACGCAAATCAATCATAGTGATGGTACTGTTATTAAACGGCTGTCCGTGATTAGACATATTGATCTCTCTGTAAATAAAAACATGCTATTATTTTATTGTAATAGAATTGATTTATGAAGTCTGATATGATATAATATGTGAAAAACACGGAGGTAAGCCTATATGGAAGAATTAAATGAACTGGATTCAACCTGTGGAGTAAGCGATGATGAGCTCACAAGACGCTTTATTGAAGCAGTCAGAATAGAGAACGAGATACGTAGTATTAAGGGACTCCCTATCTCCGGATATGATCATGATAAGAAAATGCCATATATTGAGTATCCTGATGGAAAAAGAATATACAACGGAGAACAGGTAGTTGCAGATACAGAGGAGGTCTTCAATGGCTAAAGTAGTAAATTTAAACGGAATGACAATCAAAGTAATCGATGCTCAGGAAAAAGATGCGTTCCTGACTCAGGATGATAAAGATATGGATATAAGGGCAACTGCCGCTGTAAGAGCAGCACTTAATAAGGCAAATATTTGCGGAAAGCCAATTGCACGTTATGATATTGTTACTCATAGAGTTTTTATTGAATTTGTGGACGGAACGATAAAGTATTATTGATTTCTCATTAATCAAAGTGCCATAGTTATATGCCATGCATTACACCTATGATAATTAATTGAATGACGTTCCCGAGTTTGGTATAGTTTACTACCATCTTATAAAACATTTAACGATTTGTAGTCGTGCTCTATATTAGTCGGTGAAATAATAGGAAAATCTGTTGTCGAATAATTGACTATTTGTGCAAAATGTGGTATAATATGAATATCTATATTTAGATGCAATAACGTCTTGAAAGAGGTTTTTATATATGGCAAAAGCTGCAAAAAAAGATGTTCAGGTATCCCTTGAAACTGTATTATGGAACTGCCGTGTCGCTCTGCGTGGCATTGGTAGCACAGAGAAGAACAGAGATGCTGTTATTGGCTTGGTATTCCTGAAATTTGCAGGAGATAAGTTTGAGAAACGTCGAGCTGAACTTATTGAACAATACGGCGATATTCCTGCGTTTCTTGAAAAAGTATCGTTCTATAATGCCGTGAATGTGTTTTACTTGAAAGAAACTGCCCGTTGGTCTTATATTGTCAAGAATGCTTCAGCTAACGATATTGCAGTTATCATAGACCAGGCTATGGCTGACATTGAGGACAGCAACCCGCCGCTAAAAGGTGCGCTGCCGTTGAACCTCTTTGCTACGCTCGGTGCGGACAAGTCAAAGATCAAAGACCTTATTGACAATGTTAATCAGATAAGTGAGGAGCGTTTTCAGGAAGAAGACCTTATCGGCAGAGTTTATGAATACTTCCTGCAAGTGTATGCTGCTTCGGGTACTAAGGAGGACGGTGAATTCTACACACCAGCCTGCGTGGTAAAGCTGATTGCCGAGATGATTGAGCCTTACAGCGGCGTTGTATATGACCCCTGCTGCGGTTCAGGTGGTATGTTCGTGCAGTCGCTGAAATTCGTTGACCGTCATAACGGCAACAGGCAGAAAGTGTCTATCATCGGTCAGGAGAGTAACCCCGACACATGGCGACTCTGTAAGATGAACCTCGCTATTCGTGGTATTGCCCATAACCTCGGTGATACGAACGCTTCTACATTCACAAATGATCTGCACAAGGACAAGACCGTTGACTACATAATGGCGAATCCTCCATTTAATCTCAAAGGTTGGAGAGCCGAAGATGAGCTAGTGAACGATCCTCGTTTTTACAAAGGAGCAGGTTATTCTGTTATGCCGCCTGTCGCTAACGCTAACTATGCATGGATACTGCATATGCTCTCTAAGCTCGATGTGAATCACGGTGTTGCAGGCTTTCTGCTTGCGAATGGTGCGCTGAATATCGGTGATGCTGAGGGTACGCTTCGTAAGGAAATATTGGAGCGTGACCGTGTTGAAGCTATTATCGTTCTGCCCCGTGATATGTTCTATACTACGGATATTTCCGTAACGCTGTGGATCGTGAATATGAATAAGAAAGCAGGAACAGTAAATGGCAGGCAGCTTCGTGACCGCACACATGAAGTGCTGTTTATGGACTTGCGCCGTTGGGACGAGAATATAGAGGAAATTGTTATCGACAAGGGCAAAAAGAAGAAAAAGACCGTTCTGTCTGATGCACAGATAGCAAAGATAAAGGAAGTTTACAGTAACTGGCAGAGTGCGAACACAAGTCTGTATTCCGATGTGCCTGAATTCTGCCGTTCGGTAAAGCTCTATGATAGTGACCTTACGGAAGAAGAAAGGAAGGCTAAAGTTCCCACTATCGAATCTAAAGGCTATTCTCTTGCTCCGAGTAAGTACATTGAGTTCATAGATCACGATTTAGAGATTGACTACGAAGCGGAAATGGCTCGTATTCAGGCTGAAATGCGTGATATTATCTCTGCGGAGAAAAAGTCGCAGACCATGCTTGAAGCTGCTTTCAGGGGGATTGGCTATGGCATTGACTAAATATTGTTTAGGCAATCTATTGGAACTTACTACCGAAACCAATGCTAATAATGAGTATGGTGCAAGAGATGTAAGAGGTATGACGATAACGAAAGAAATCATACCTACAAAGGCAGATGTTTCAAATACTGACCTTAGCAAATTCCTTGTAGTTCACCCAGGTGAATTTGTTTTCAATCCCCGTACTCATGGCAAGAAAATCGGATTTGGATATAATGATACTGATCGTAGTTTTCTAATCAGTTGGAATAATATAGCTTTCAGAATAAAAGTAACTATGCGTGATAAGGTATTATCGGAATATCTGTTTTTCCATTTTAATCGTGCTGAATGGGACAGAGAAGCCTGTTACCGTTCATGGGGCAGTTCCACGGAAGTGTTTACTTGGGAGGCTCTCTGTGAAATGGAGCTTGACCTCCCTCCTCTCTCCGTTCAGCAGAAATATGTGGATATTTATAACTCTATGCTCGCTAATCAGCGGTGCTATGAGCGTGGGTTGGAGGATTTGAAGCTGACAATAGATGCATTACTGGAGCGTTTTAAGAAAGGAACAAAAAGGATTCCTCTCGGAGAGCTTATAATTGAATCAGATGAACGTAACAAAGATGATGCAATTCAGTCTGTTAACGGAGTTAATAAGGATAAACGCTTCATGCCTTCCGTTGCAAATGGTGCTGATCTTACAAAGTATAAACTTGTCCGAAAAAAACAGTTTTCCTGTAACTTAATGCACGTTGGAAGAGATGTAGCTGTTCCTGTTGCGTTAAACTCAAACGATGAGCCTATCATTGTATCGCCTGCTTACATAGTATTTAGTGTTAAAAATGACTCAATAATACCTGAGTTCTTACTTATGTGGCTTTCAAGAACAGAAACCGATAGATATGCTTGGTTTATGTGTGATACAAATGTAAGAAGCGGAATGGAGAAGAAGCGTTTCTTTGAAATTGATATACCTGTTCCGTCAATACAAGAACAGAGAGCAATTATTGAAATATATGACGCTCTATATATTCGCAGAGAAGTAAATGAACGCCTGAAATCCCAGATAAAAGACCTTTGCCCTATTCTTGTTAAGGGGGCTGTGGAGGAAGGTGAAAGAGAATGATTTTTGCTAAGCGATATAAAGACCTTGTTTTTGAGACTGAGAGCAATAATATCCACGATGTTATATGTGGAGAGATAGACTATAAGGTTCGGCAGAAACTTGTAGCAGTAATGCAGGATTTTGCTGAACCGATGATACTGCACCCTGACCGTTATGATCATGACAACACCATTGAAACAGATGCTTTTCTATATGCTTGTGCGCAGTTTAATGATATTATGGGCGTTCCCTACATTCAGGCTTCTCCAATGGAAATGTTCTCGCCCTATGCCAGAGGAGTTGGCTTAGAGAATTGGTGTGTTGCTTTTATTTTTTCGGTGGCTGAATTGGAATATGATAATCTTTCAGACGGCGAGAAGTCTGAATATCCATCTGCCCTTAATGCTTTTTTTGAGGAATATGATCTGCCGTGGAAGATGCTTGACGGTAAGATGATAAAAATCGATGCCCAGCAATTTGAATGTGATGTAAAAGCTAAGGCACTTGCACAAATGCAGGAGCTTAAAGATGCAGAGCCGAAATTCCAGTCTGCATATACTGAACTTACTACGGCTGTTGAAACTCTTGAAAAGGGTGATTATCAGTCCGCAATCAATAACGCTGGTAAGAGCTATGAGAGCGTATTGAAAGTAATCCTCGGTGTTGATACCGGAAATGCAAACCAATTAACACAAGCATATAGGGATACACTATTAAAAGTACCCGCTACATTGCAGCCGGGCGGTTTTGAAAGTCAAGTTATGAAGTCATTACCGTTTATACGCAACAATTCAGGATCTGACCACGGTGCAGGAGCAAAGGAAGTTGTGATATCAAAGCCTATGGCGAAACTGGCTGTAAACCTCGCCGCTGCTTTGGATACTTATTTGATAGAAGAGTATGCCGAATCAAACCGTGACACTTGATAACTAATGCTTTAGAAAGGAAATTTGATATGACCTACGATGAAATGAACCGCTTCATTCTCAACTATCTTAAAAACGATATAACAGGCAGAGCTATCATGCTTACTGGAGAATGGGGTTCAGGAAAGAGTTATTATGTCAAAACTAAACTCAAGTCCTTCCTTGAAGATAGAGAGAATGGAAAGTATAAGTGTGTCATTGTGTCACTGTACGGACTCTCTGATACTTCTGAAATCAGTAAAGCAATTTATACTGAACTACGCTCTTTCAAATTCAAGAAAAAACACGAAGTATTGACTACTGCAGGCGTAGCTGCTTCGGTTGTACCGAAAACTGTTTTTAATGCAATGACAAGTAGAGTTGGTTATGATATAGGGCAAGTATCGGATAAGCAAATGCAAAAGGTTTATGATTCGATAAATTTGAATAAAAAACTTTTGGTATTGGAAGATATAGAGCGTACTCAGATAGATATTATTGAATTGCTCGGCTATATCAATAATATGTGTGAGAATGATGGCGTAAAGGTTTTGCTTGTTACAAATGAGAGCGAACTACTCCACTTTCATATCGAAGAAAAAAAGAAGCAAGAGTATGGCATAGAAAAAACAGAATACATAAAAGTATATTCAGAAGATGCTCAGAAATATCTCAAAGCAAAAGAAAAAACCATATCAGACACATTGCAATTCCATGCTGATTTTCAGGAGACAATTGACAGCATAATTGACAAATTTGAAAACAATGATTTAAGCTGTTTCAAAGGTGTTCTCACTACGCCAAGACGTTCTCTGTATAGAACTGATATTACAAATTTTCGTGAAGTTATAGTAGCCTGCCAAAAAGCGTGTGATATTTATAACTATATGAAAACATATAGCATAACCGCTGATAGTGAGTTTAAGAAGTGCGTGCTTATTGGACTTGTCAATTACTTACAGAAGCGCCTTGACAATCCTGACTTAAAATACAAGGATAACACTTTGTTAGATTCGGAATTATCAGGAAATAGTATTTATCCGATGATGCGTTTTTGTTATGATTACTATCATTATCAAATTATTTCGCAAGAGGCAATAATAAAAACTATTGCAGAATATAGCGATTATCTAATCTATGTTGACAAAACAGGTTATAATGATAAAGACTTGAAAGTGCTGTACTCATTATACATAAGTACAGAAGAAGCACTCAATACGGCTATTCAGAACATTTACAGCAGATTAGATGATGTTTCTGACATAAGCCTAAAACACTATGACCGTATTATCAACTGTCTGCTCATTCTAAAATATGATGCGCTGCTGAATAACGATAAGATAGACGAAATAATAGAGAAAATAATAAATAACCTTAAAGGCAGAGGAACAAAGTTTAATAGAACGCATCATTTGTTTTCAAGCACGCTTGCTATACAAGATGCTGATGGGGCAAGGAAGTTTAAGGAAATTCAGAACAAAGTATTTGAATCCCTCGACTATAAACCAGATTCTATTGAACTACCTGATTCATTAAATTATGCAGACATAATCACTAAGATTTCAAATGATGGTATACGCCAGCATAATCCTAATAGAATCGTTGAGACAATTTCACTTGATAAAATCATTGATCACATTCCCGAGTATACAGCTGAAACATTGAATGATCTTCGCCATATACTATTAGCGATTGATTATAATGAACTATCCGAAGAAGCATTATCGTCTATTAAGAATTTAAAAAACGACATTTCATTATTACTACAAAAAGGCGAATTCCACTTAGATTGTATCAAGAAACTGCAATTAAGATGGATTTGTGATGCAATAGATAGAAATACAGGAAGTATTAGCGAATAAAGAAGGTGACTATATGGATTATCATTTCACGAAAGGCAAATTTACCGAAGCAGAGCTTGAGAAAGCTATCATAGAGCTGTGCGAAAAGCAAGGTTACACCTATGTCTGCGGAGAGGATATGCACCGTAAGTATGAGGACATACTTCTGCTGAACGATCTCCGTTCTTATCTGACCTCACGTTATATCGGGTTGTCCGATACTGAAATGCAAAAGATAATCAACAAGCTGAGCCTTATCAATGCAACTCCGCTGTACCTCGGCAACCGTAAAGCATTTAGGCTTGTGAACGAGGGCTTTGACCTCGCTCGTGACGATATTTCACAGGTCGCACTTCATATTGACTATATCAACTACGATGAGCCAGACAAAAATATCTTCAAGGTCGTAAATCAGTATTCTGTACAGGGTGAACACCTGCGCCGTCCTGATATGCTGTTGTTTATCAATGGTATTCCTGTTGCTATCTTTGAATTTAAGACTGCAATAGAAGAAGATACCACAATTTTTGATGCGTGGAAACAGATTACCATACGCTATTGCCGTGATATTCCTAAGCTGATGAAATACTGCTTTTTGTCGGTGATAAGTGACGGTGCGAATACCCGGATGGGCAGTATTTTTACTCCGTATGAATATTATTACGCTTGGAATAAGGCTAATGATACCGATACGGTAGCAAACGGTATAAGCTCGCTGTTCACGATGATAGAAGGAGCGTTTGCAAAAGATCGTGTTGTTGCTCTGCTTCGTGATTTTGTATTCTATCCAGATGATAGCCCTAAAAATGAAGCTATCGTCTGCCGGTATCCTCAGTTCTTCGGTGCAATAAAGATGCTCGATAACATCAAGTTGCACCTGCGTCCTGAAGGTGACGGCAAGGGCGGTACATACTTCGGGGCTACGGGCTGCGGAAAAACATACACTATGCTGTTCCTATCTCGTTTGATAACACAAAGAGATAACGATACATTCAATAATCCTACTATTGTTATCATTGCTGACAGAGAGGATCTGGATACACAGACCTCTGAACTGTTTGCGACCGCAACAAAATATCTCCACGAGGAAGATGTTCGGAGCATAGAAACCCGTGAGGACTTGGCAAAAACTCTGGGCGACAGACCAAGTGGCGGTGTCTATGTAACAACCATTCAGAAATTTTGCGAAAATACTGGACTACTCTCGGAAAGAAACAATATTATCTGCATTTCCGATGAAGCTCATAGAACCCAGACAGGTATCGGCTCTAAACTTAAAAAGACCGATAAGGGCGTGTTTACTACATACGGATTTGCCCATTATCTGCGGACAAGTTTTCCGAATGCCACTTACTGCGGATTTACGGGTACTCCGATAGATGAAACAATAGCAGTATTCGGTGATGTGGTGGACAGCTACACAATGAAAGAGTCCAGCGATGATGGCATTACTGTTCGTATTGCCTATGAGCCTCGTCTTGCCCGTGTAATCATATCCGATGAACAGGCAAAAGAAATACAGAAATACTATGACCGCTGTGCAGACCAAGGCTCTACGCCTGAGCAGATAGAGGAAAGTAAGAAAGCTATGACCAAAATGCGGGTTATCCTCGGTGATCCGAGCCGACTGCAAAAGCTTGCTGTGGATATAGCTGACCATTATGATGCGATGTGTGCCGAAAAGCCTGAAATAGTACAGAAAGCAATGATTGTATGCGCAGACAGGCAGATAGCTTATGATCTTTTGCAAGAGATACTGGCAGTTCGTGAAGATTGGGGTATTCCTCGCAAGGCTGAAAACGAAGAAGCACTTTCAAAAGAGCAGCTCGACAAGCTCCTGCCGCTGCCTAAGATCAATCTTGTGGCTACGCAAGGCAAGGACGATAACAAGGCACTTTTCGATGCCTGCGGAAATAAGGAGTATAGAAAAAAACTTGATAAGCAATTCAAGAATAATGATTCCAATTTCAAAATAGCTATCGTGGTAGATATGTGGATCACCGGCTTTGACGTTCCGTCACTTGCTGTGATGTATATTGACAAGCCTTTACAGAAACACACCCTGATACAAACCATTTCCCGTGTAAACCGTGTGTTCGAGGGAAAAGATAAAGGTCTTGTCGTTGACTATATTGGTATTAAAGACGAAATGATGGAAGCTGTAAAGAGGTATGGTAGTCCCCAGGAGAGTCCGATTGATGAACTTAATATATCACTCGGCATATTCCGTAATCACCTGAAACTGATTGATGATCTTCTTGTAAACTTCAATGCGGAGAAGTTCTATAATGGTGAGCCATTAGAAAGGTTGAATTGTCTTAATAACGCAGCAGAGTACATACAATCAGGCAAAGAACTTCAAACCCGATTCATGGGGCTTTCTCGCCGCCTTAAAAGTGCTTATACTATATGTTTCCCGTCCGGTGAACTTACTGATGCGGAAACAGCCAAGGCGCAGTTTTATCTTGCAATACGCTCTATCATATATAAGCAAACTAAGGGTGATGCACCCGATGCAGAAACTATGAACCGTATTGTTGAGGATATGGTGCGTGATGCTATCGCCTGCACCGGTGTTGAGAATATTGTAGATGAACACAAATCTGTTGATCTGTTTAGCGATGAATTTCTTGACGAGCTGAAAAAGGTCAAAATGCCCATAACAAGGTTTAATGCTTTGCTGAAGCTACTGCGTAAAGCTATAACAGCATACGGCAAAACAAACAAAGTCAAGGCTATTGCTTTTGATGAACGGTTAAAACAGGTAGTCGATTCCTACAACAGCAGAGATAAGCTCGTGTTTACAAGTGAAGTCGTTGCTGATTTTGTTAATGACCTTTCTGACCAGCTTATACAAATCCTAAAAGATTTGCAGGAGGATAAGTCTTCTTTTGAGAAGCTCGGCATTACCTATGAGGAGAAGGCTTTCTATGATATTCTTGTCAAAGTTCGTGACGATCATGGATTCAAGTATGAAGATGAGAAATGTCTTGTTCTTGCAAAGAAAATTAAGGAGTTGGTCGATGATAAAGCGCAGTTTGCTGATTGGTCAACCCGTGACGATATAAAGAATCAGCTTAATATGGATCTGACAGTACTGCTCTATCAAAACGGCTATCCGCCGGAATGGGATGAAGAAGTATTTGAAAAGGTTATGGAGCAGGCTGAGAATTTCAAGAAATATGGTAAATAAAGATACCAATGTCGGTAAAGTCGATAGAGGAGAAGAGAAATGAGAATAGAGAGTATACATATCAAAGGCTTTCGTAATTATAATGATGCAAGAATCATATTTCAGCCCAAGACTCTGATTATAGGAGCAAATGATGTTGGTAAAACCAATCTGATGTATGCTCTTCGACTTTTGTTCGATAGATCGATCAGCGATCACGAATTAGAATTATGCGATAGTGATTATAACGCTTACTCTGGGGCGGATTCCATAGAAATTACAATTACCATTTCATCAATAACCGAAGAGTGTTTATTAAGCACTTTTGGTGGTGCAATAAAAGACGGAACAACAATTATAAGATATACAAACAGCAAATCTGGTACATATAATATTTATAACGGCTTTAGCGAAGAAACACTTGAAGAGAAAAATCAAAGGTTTTATCTTAAAAGACTTAATATGCAGTACGTTGATACCAACAGAGACCTATTCAGCTTTTTACGATATGAACGTAATAATTTACTAAGGATTGCAAAAGAAAACCTTAGCCCAGAAGAAATCGAGTCAGATGAGAGTACAATAGATGCTTTGCAAAATAATCTTGATGGTATTAATAAACAAATAGGAGAATTGAATTATATATCAAAATCCTTAGAAAGTGTAAACACTGAGTTAGGTGAGATATCAGTTCATAATATGGATCAGGCGGTATGTTTTGTAGCTGGCGAAAGTAATGTGGATCGATTGCTTGATAATTTAGTACTTGCCTATTCAAATGGGAATAATCCATTATCAATTGGCGGTGATGGGCGAAATAATCAAATATTTCTTGCAACTTGGATATCAAAGCAGCACATTCAAGAAAGTGTTGATCATATAACATTTTATGCTATTGAAGAACCGGAGGCACATTTGCATCCACATCAGCAACGCAAGCTCGCTTCATACATAATGGATAAATTCGATTCTCAAGTTTTTATAACAACTCATTCTCCGCATATAGCATCTAAATTTAATCCTGACTGTATTGTAAGACTCTACTCAGAGAATAAACTATCTTTTGCTGCTTGTTCTGGATGCAGCCCGAAGATAAAAACAGTAATTGATGAATTCAGTTATCGCTTAAATTCATTGTCAGCAGAAACTTTCTTTTCTGATGGAGTATTTCTTGTTGAAGGTCCATCAGAGGTTATTCTTTATTCAGCAATAGCAGCGGAATTAGGACTTGATTTAGACCGAAGAAATATATCAATTCTATCAGTTGAAGGAATAGGGTTTAAACCATATGTAGCTGTTTGCGATGCACTTAATATTCCATGGGTTTTAAGAACCGATAATGATATCTTCAAAATTCCAAGATCCAAGCCAGCCAAGTTACATTATGCAGGTATATCAAGAGCAATCGGAATAGCTGAAATATGCTGTGAAAGCACAGATAACCTACTTAAATACTGGAAAGAACATGAATCCGAGAACGAGTGGCTTATAGACGATACCAATCCAGAAAGTGTTCCAACCGTAGCCAAAACCCTTAACGAGTACATAAGAAATCAAGCAAAGCAACATGGATTATTTCTCTCTGATATTGATTTGGAAAATGACCTTGCCAATAGTGCGATATCTGGTGATTTAAAGGAATACTACGACATATTTGATATCAATAATCTGGTTAAGGCGATGCAGAATAGAAAAGCTGAGAATATGCTTGACTTTTTATCTGAAAAACATAGCAAACTCTCGTTGTTAAAGGAAGATAGAATTTGTGATCCATTAAATGCACTTATTTTAAAAGTAGAAGAAAAAACGAGGAGTAAGCAATGATTAAATCCCCAACAGATGAGCAAAGAAAGATAATTGATTATCCTGGTAATATTGTTGTTACTGCAAAACCAGGTTCTGGAAAGACCTTTACTATAGTTGAAAAAATAGCGAACGTGTTGCCGGATTTACCTGATTATAAAGGTGTTATCGCAATTTCATTTACAAACAAAGCAAGTGATGAATTAAAAAGGCGATGCAAACAACGTTGTAAAGATACTAAGCAGTCATTCTTCGGGACGATTGACAAGTTCTATCTTTCGCAGATTATTATGCCATTTGCCTGTCATATAACCGGAATAAAAAAAGATTATGAAGTTATAGATGTTATCCCTGAAGAAGGAAAATATGCCTTGCTCTTACAATACGATAATGTATTATCGCAATCGCATAAAGATTTATTAATAGATGGACTCTATGAAGGAATTGTGTTTTTGAGATACATAGGAGAAACTGCATTATTGATACTTGAAAGGATTTCAAGTGTAATTCTTTATTTGAAAGCCAAGTATTCTCATGTTATAATTGACGAATATCAGGATTGTGGAGCAGTTCAACACTCGATTTTTGAATATTTGGTTGAAAATGGATTAATAGGTATTGCTGTTGGTGATATCAATCAGGCTATTTATGGATTTTCGAATAGATTCCCCAAATATCTATTATCACTGATGTCCAAAAGTAATTATATGGTGTTTCATCTTAACAAAAATCATCGTTGCCACCCAAGCATATCAGAATATTCACTTTGCCTGTTCGATGCATCTAAGACTGTTCCAACTGAAAAACGAGTATTTAGGGTGTCTGTTGATGGTGATGAAGAAATAATATGTCAACGCATTGATCAATATATCGAAGCTATTAAGACCAAATATAACGTAGCCAACAATAATCAAATTGCGATTTTGTGTAGGGGGAATTCTACAATTCATAGAATTGACAGTTATCTAAAAACTCATCACAAGATTTACAACGAAACCGTAATAGACAAAGACACTTCTGAATGGGGGCGGTTATTTAGAGATATTCTTATATCTCATTTTGAAGAAAGGATTTTTACTGCTGATTATGTGGAGAAATTCTTTTCAGAAGAAATTGAACCTCATAAATATAAACAAGCATTAAGCATAATTGACGGCATATTTTCTACAAATGCAAAAGATTTTTACACAGCTGCGGAGAAAATGGTTGCATTTGCAAATTTAATATATCCAACCAAACGGAATAAAACTGCTATCGCAAATCTGCAAACAGTTCTTTCAAGCGAAGAATTGCTATCAAACTATTTTCCGGCTGCCGAAGATGAAATCAATATCATGACTTTGCACAAATCCAAAGGGTTGGAATTCAATGTTGTCTTTCACATGGATATGTATAAATGGGTTATACCAAATGAATATGGTACAGATGAAGAAAAAATTCAGGACCTAAACCTGCATTATGTCGGCATTACAAGAGCAATTGAGGTTTGCTACATTATGATTGGTAGCAAACGATACAATAGTAAAGGTAAATGCTTTGATGCACTTCCCTCACCATTTCTTGAAAAAACAGAGCTTATAAATAGACGAGTAGATGTAAAATGGTAATGAGAATTCCTCCCTCTTATGCCAACATAAATAGCTAAGAGAGTAACATATAATACAAGTCTAATTGATGATATTATGATAGCAAATTTAGCGTGGAGATGACTATAATAACTATCCCTCAGCTAAGATTGTTGTCCTGATAGATAAAGAAACTGCTCATAGTTCGTAAATATTAACTAAAATAAGGCAGCCTGAATACAGACTGCCTTTTCGTTAACTATTATGGCTGAGGATGTTTCTCACGTATAATTGGCTCTAAAATCCTTTTTCCTTCCTTAAATACAGCACCCCACGGTCTTTGAACCCCCAGTTAGCATTCCGCCAGTAAAAGAGCTTGCTGCCTTTGTAGTACAATTCTTTCAGCTTGTTCAGCGAGGCGTTCACGGATTTATTTACGGCATTCGGCGTAATGAGCATTAGATCGGATATATCCTTTGCGGGCATCTCCTTATAGCCGAAAACTCTGAAATACCTGCCGATTATTTCCTGTTCCTTTCGGGAAAGCTGATCAAACAGCGGCTTTAAGTATTCACAGCAGAGCTTGATATAGACATCATTGTCAGGGTGAAGCTCATTCTCTCCGAGCCTGTCTTCGGTGATATAATCGAAGCCGAAGTTGTCTTCCTCGCTGCCATATATGATTACAGAGTACACGAATGAATACTGCAAGCACCTGCTGACTACCGATAAGCTTATACCGAGCTCCTCAGCGATCTCTTTATCGGACTTGCCGTTCTTATGCAGCCGCTTGCATTTATTGATAAGACTGAAGCTCTTGTGAGACAGCTTGAAAAGTGAACTGGAGTCGATGATATGATCGCGGATACTTGCTTCCATAAAAGGCTTGATATAGGTGAGAAAAGCACTTGTATCCGGATCGTAATGCTTCGACATAAGCTGTTCAACAAATTCAAGTGATGCTATCTGAAACAAGTCATCAAGAGTATCTTTCGAGTGGATAAATGAGCGATAACGTTTAGCAACTGCATTCACTATTTCATGTATAAAACCAGTATTCTGTTCGTAAAGTGTGTGGAGCACAGCCTTGTCACCGCCATAAAACTGTTTTACCAGTTCCTCGTTAGTCATTGTCCGTTCCTTTCTTAGGTCTGCCTTTTCTCGGAATGTTAATTCCGCAGTTCTTATACAAATTCTTAGATTGCAGCATCGCTTCAAATTCTTCATTGCTATACTCAGGGGCCATCATCGCTTCTGTGTATAACTCCTCAGCTTTTGACAACAGGAGTTCCTTCTGCTCTTCGGTAAGAACTCCTCTCTGAAATGCTTTTTCAATTCGTTTTATGCAGCGGCGATAACTCTGATATTTAGGATCATCAGCTTTTTCTTCCTTGACTTTCTTCTTTGCATATGCCATTTGATTGCAGGTACGCTTTGGATCCTCTGGCGACGGCATATCGCAGAATCTTGTCCGATAAGCTTTCGTCATAAGGAAGTAACGTCCGCAGTTCTCACAGCGGCGAGGAAAGTGTCCCTTCATAAGTCCCCGGAGCATATCCGTCTTAGCAATTGCCTGCAAATTGTCCATTCGGAAATACTCTGCTATGATATATTCATTTTTGACTGGATCATACATAGGCTTATACTGCAAGATCATAAAGTCTGAATCTGTGTAAGTCACCTTGTCCGGATCATTGAAGCTTGCGACCATCCATCTGTAGCGTGGATCACACATCAGTATGTGATAAGCGCCTGCAAGATGATTTATGTCGTACTTTTTCAGGAACGAGATAATATGGACCGTGAACATTCTGAAAGTGCGTAATACCGCAAATACATCCTCGACAAATCCCATTGTTATATCAAGCAATTCAAGATACCACATCCAGTTGAAGTTGTACTGCTCTGTTCCGAATTCTGCATTTTCAAAAAGCTTCATGAAGTCCTTTCCGACAGGGGACATAAGTACCTCTCCCATCTTGAAGGTCTGCATAAGCTCCTGAATAGCACAGACGTGTTCGTGTATCTCCTTCCACTCATCAAATGTAGGTATTTTAATATGTTCGTCCTGTGCAAGTTCAGCTTTGCGTTCTTTGTCGGTGTCTATAAGTTTGCGGTAAAAGACGTGCTTCTCTCTGCATATACACGCAAGACGTTCAAGCTCAACAAGATGCTTTGACATCTGCCGCAGTACATCATCGTCCATGTTCATAAGAGAAACAGAAAGCTCGCCGAGAAGGAACTCCTGTCCTTTGATAATAATTTTATTGCCCTTAACGATCACATCAATGTATCCTTGCATGGTATGCCTCCTAACAATGAGAACAAATGTTTTTTATATATTATATCACACATATGTTCTGCTTGCAATAGTCAAACCGAACAAAATTTCGTTTTCTGCATTATGAATATGTGATAAAACTCATATCCCGATATATCGGCAAGAAAAAATGTCTCCGAAAACGAAAAATAAATGTCTCCACATTTTATGCAAATGAAAAAAAGTTCCCATAATATATATTAGAGGGACACGAACGCCGCAGTTGTTTATTCAGCTGCGGCGATTTTGTTTCTACACTGAAGGAAAGGAGGAATTGTATGAGTAATATGTTACAAACGAAAACCGCAGAAGAAATACTGACAACAGTATTCAAGCCGAAGGAGTTCATCATTGACGGACTGCTCACGCAGGGACTGTATGTACTCGCAGGTGCGCAGAAGGTAGGCAAGTCATGGCTGGCAATGGATATTTGTCTAAGCATTGCAACAGGAGTTCCTGTACTTGGACGTGATACTATTCAGGGAACTGCTTTGTATCTTTGTCTCGAGGATAACTATCAGCGACTACAGCGCAGATTGTTTCGAATGAACGCTGAGCCTGTTGAAAATCTACACTTCGCGATTGCTGCTGATAAAATCGGTGCAGGTCTTGAAGAACAGATAGAAGCGTTCAAGAAAGATCACGATGACTTAAAGATAGTTGTGATTGACGTTATGCAAATGGTGCGCAGCA
>Ga0310695_10007453_pt1 | contig 17453 bp, 13 predicted proteins | sample RumenRJG_04DNA_FD_203882 | JGI IMG/M metagenome (GOLD analysis project Ga0310695, IMG submission 203882) | Bovine rumen microbial communities from Lethbridge, Alberta, Canada - RJG_04 (v2) (version 2) | ecosystem: Host-associated > Mammals > Digestive system > Stomach > Rumen | place: Canada...
ACAGTCTCTGCCGGTCGCCCTTATTTGCAGATTCATCATAGGCCTTGTCGCGCCACTGCTTGAGTAAGCTCATAGTTGTAAACCGCCTTTCCTTCTGCAGATTCCTGTCTGCAGAAACACATAATGATCTTTCCTGTTTTCGGGAAATGATTCCAGTTTTTAAAAATAATGAGAACCGGCCGGCTGCTGCGGCCGTAATCTCACAAACGCTAATACCTTATCATTTTGAAGCGCCTTTGTCCATCGGTCAGGGCGTATTTTTAATAAAACTGTCACAGAAACAGGTTGCAGTCAAACGGCAAAATGAATATAATAGATACTGTTTTGTATTTCACTATATGCAAAACCATTTATTTTATTCAGGTTGATGCATGGTATAGTGCAGATTATACATATATTTTTCTGTGCACATGGATTGGCCTAAAAATCAGGAGGAAAAAAGATATGAAGAAGTATGCAGCTATTCTACTGGCCGGCATGATGGCACTGTCTCTGGCAGCCTGCGGCGGTTCCGGTTCCGGGAACTCCAACAAGGAAGAGGCAGCTCCCGCCGAGACCGAGACTGTCACAGAGGAGACTGGTACTGACGCCGCTGAGGCAGCTACAGACGCAGCAGCCGGGACAGCAGCTGAGTTTACCACTGTTTCCGAGGGCGAGCTTCACATGGCTACCAACGCCCAGTTCCCGCCCTACGAGATGACCTCTGACGGCGAAGGCTATGCAACTGATGCAGCCGGCGATGTTCATTTCGAAGGTATTGATGTCGAAGTCGCTGCCAAGATTGCCGAGAAGCTCGGACTCAAGCTTGTCATCGACGACATGGAGTTCAGCTCTGTAATTATATCTGTACAGAGCGGCAAAGCTGACATGGCTATGGCCGGCCTGACCGTCACTGAGGAGCGCAAGCAGAACGTCGACTTCACCGATTCCTATGCAACCGGTGTCCAGGTCGTCATCGTTCCCGAAGATTCCGACATCGCAACTGTTGACGATCTGGCAAATGACAAGATGATCGGCTGCCAGGACGGCACCACCGGTTTTATTTACTGTGAAGCCCCCGTTGAGGAAGGCGGCTACGGCAAAGAACACGTTAATGGCTATCCCAATGGAGCTATGGCAATTGAAGCCCTCAAGGCCGGCAAGGTCGACGCAGTCGTCATCGACAACGAGCCCGCAAAGCAGTTCGTCGCTGCCAACGAAGGTCTGAAGATCCTTGATACCGAGTACATCGTCGAGAACTATGCCATCGGCATCTCCAAGGACAACCCCGCTCTCTGCGCAGCAGTCAACAATGCTCTGAACGAGCTCATCGCTGACGGCACTGTCCAGCAGATCGTCGACAAGTACATCAACGCAGGTGAATAATCACCGGCAAAAACACATCTGCTCCAGAGTTCTTTTCAGATACTCCGGCTGATGGAAAACAAGTAATAAACGGGGAAACCGGTGACGGAGCGCCTCCGGTTTTCCCGTTTTTTTTATGACACAGCCCATGAAAGGAACTTTCCGCCTGACGGCGGACGCGGGCCGGTCGGGGCAGAGGGAGGCAGATGAACTGCATCGCAGTTCATTGACGCCTCTACCCTCTTGTATCACAGATAGGAAAGTCATCAAACAGGATTTCCTTGAGGATTTTCCTATCTATGCTACTGAATCATTTTTAAAGGACGCTCCGGAAATTGGAGGACACTGTGGGAACACTTTTTGAAGATCTGGGAGCCCAGTTTCACCAGAGTTTTATCGAAGCTGACAGATGGCAGCGCTACCTGGACGGCATCAAGATTTCGTTTCTGGTCACATTGGGTGCACTTTGCATCGGTATCATACTCGGAATCCTTGTTGCGATCATACGTACACTGCATGATCAGCAGAAGGGAAGTGAGAGAAACTTTCTGCTGAACCTGTTCAATTCCATTTGCAAGGCCTATACGACTATCATCCGCGGCACGCCTATGATGGTCCAGCTCCTGATCATGGGCTTTGTCGTCTTCAAGACCAGCCGTAATCTGGTCGGAGTCGCGATCCTGTCCCTGGGCATCAACTCCGGAGCCTACACAGCTGAGATCATCCGAAGCGGCATCATGTCCATCGATCCCGGACAGATGGAAGCCGGCCGAAGCCTCGGCATGGATTACATCACCGTCATGAAAGATATCATCATCCCTCAGGCGATCAAAAACATCCTGCCCGCCCTCGGAAACGAGCTGATCACTCTGTTCAAGGATACTTCCCTTGTCACTGTCATCGGTCTGACCGACCTGACCAAGGCTGCCCAGCAGATCCAGGCCAAAACCTACCAGGCCTTCATGCCTTACATCGGTATTGCGATCATGTACCTGGTTGTTGTCATGATTCTGACAAAGCTTCTGGGTATTCTGGAAAAGCGCCTGCGCCAGAGCGACCGAAGGTAAATCTTCTGAAACCGAAGGTAAATCTTCTGAATAGGAAAGGATCTCTACATGAGTACAAATACAGCCAATCCCTCGACCGGTGAAGTTCTGATCCGTGTTGAGAATCTCAAAAAATCATTCGGCGACAACCATGTCCTCAACGGCATCAGCCAGGACATTCACCGCGGCGAAAAGGTCGTTATCATCGGACCCTCCGGCTCCGGTAAATCCACCTTCCTGCGCTGCCTCAATCTCCTTGAAGAGCCTACCGAAGGCCACATTTTCTTCGAGGGAACGGATATCACCGCAAAGGGAACAGATATCAATGCCATCCGCCGCAAGATGGGCATGGTCTTCCAGCACTTTAATCTCTTCCCCAATATGACCGTGCGCCGCAACATCACACTTGCTCCCGTCCGCACCGGCTTCATGAAGCAGGAAGAAGCGGACAAGAGGGCGGATGAACTCCTTGCACGCGTAGGCCTTTCGGACAAGGCGGAAGCATATCCTGCCAGCCTGTCCGGCGGCCAGAAACAGCGTATCGCGATCGTGCGCGCCCTGGCCATGAACCCCGACGTCCTCCTCTTTGACGAACCCACTTCCGCCCTCGATCCCGAAATGGTCGGCGAAGTTCTCGAAGTTATGAAGGAGCTCGCGGAAGACGGCATGACCATGGCCGTTGTCACCCACGAAATGGGCTTTGCCCGCGAAGTCGGCACCCGTGTCCTCTTCATCGATGAGGGCATCGTCAAGGAAGAAAACGAGCCCCGGGAGTTCTTTGCCAATCCCCAGAACCCCCGCCTGCAGGACTTCCTGTCCAAAGTGCTGTAAGCAAAAGCATATATTATAAACGAGTCATTCGAATTTGCATTCGTTCGTATTTGCATTCATTCGTATTTGCATTCGTTCATATTTGCATTCGTATTTAAAAAATCTAAAAAAGACTGCCGTCCGCAGCTGACCAGCCGCAGACAGCAGTCTTTTTTTGATTTAAATAAGATTCGATAAAATTCTTTCGTGCAGGAAAATAATTATTCCGCGACGAAAGGAACGACGCCCTTGACAGCTTCCTTGGGGCAGATCAGGCAATCGTCATTGTCCACATCGATCAGGATATAGCGGTCATTGCCCATGCCCAGTTCCTTCATGTAGGAAAGCTGGCGCAGGCCGTGACGGCTGGTCATGCGCTTGACCAGATCCGCGTGATCTTCGTCATTGAGGGCAAAGACCAGATCGACGGATGCGGAATCTGCCGCAAGGATATCTGTGGAAGCCACGATACCGATGTTGGGCGTTACAACGGGCTGTGCGGCAGTGCCTTCGCAGTCACAGGAGACGGACATATTGCGCAGCACGTTGACAAAGGTGATCTTCTTTCCGAAGTGATCGACCGTGCCCTTGGAGGACTCTGCCATGCGCTCCATCAGTTCTTCCTTGGCAATGTCCCAGTGATTGAATTTGCCGGTTTTGGTGTGGATCTGCGCCTTGCCGACATTTGCGTCCGCGCAGCCGATGCCGATGTTCTTGTTGGAACCGCCGAAACCGCCCATGACGTGGCCCTTGAAGTGGGTCAGGACGAACATGGAGTCATAGTTCAGCATATGGCTTCCGACAGAGATCTCGGAGATCCACTTGGCGCCCTTAACGGGAAGCATGGCTGTGCCGTCTTCATCCATGATATCGACCGGGCAGAAGGTCCAGCCGTTGTGGGCGATGGTCTCGCGGTGCTTCTCTGTCGAATCGCGGTCACCGGGATAGAAGGTATTGGTGTCGACGATTACGGCGTCCTTGAGTTCGGGCTGGTTCTCGACCAGATATTTGACCCAGGGTCTGGGAATGATGTTGGGGCCGTCTTTTTCGCCGGTGTGAAGCTTGATCGCCACCTTTCCGTCGATATTGCCGTTTACCTTCTTGTAAATCTTCTGCAGGCCTTCCGGGGAAAGATCCCGTGTAAAATAAACGATGGACTGGTTTCCGGTCCTCTCCTCCATAGGAATATACTTATTTCCGTCTGTTCCGGGTACTGCATTGGGAACCATTTTCATTTCTGCCATAGAGGAACCTCCTGTAAATGTCAATGTAAAAACTGTTAATAAAAAGCGGTTCAAATTACCGCTAACAATATTTTATCATAAATCCCCCCCCAGGGGGAAAGAGCTTTCGAATTATCCGGGATGGCTGTCCGGATACGAAACGGGACTGCCGCATTCAGAGAAAAAACTCTAAAACGGCAGTCCCGCTATACAAAAAGCAGATTAAGCAGTTCAAATGGAAATCGTTCCCTCAAAGACGGTCGTCGCAGGGCCTGTCATCCAGACAAGGTTCTTCTCACGATCCCACTCGATGAGAAGTGCACCGCCCAGAACCCGGACCTCCAGCCGGGGTTCTGTAAAGCCGTTGAGGACACCGGCCACGCAGACTGCGCAGCAGCCGGTTCCGCAGGCCAGGGTCTCACCCGAGCCGCGCTCCCAGACACGCATTTTCACATGCTCCCGGTCAATGATCTCGACAAATTCTGTATTTGTGCGGTTGGGGAAACGTTCGTGATTTTCGAAAAGAGGCCCTATTTTCTCAATTTCCAGATCATCTGTGCTGTCAATATACACGACAGCGTGGGGATTGCCCATGGAGACACAGGTCATCTTATAGTCCCCGTCGGATCCCTCCTGATCCCCGGTCTGCTGCAGCGGGATATGAATGGCTTCCGCCACGACAGGAGAAGATCCCGCTATGACCGGAACATCTTTTGCCTCGAGAATGGGCTCTCCCATGTTGACGCGGACTGAAGTGACCGCTTCTTTGCCGTCAGCTTCACCTGTATAGAGAGTCAGATATTTGACCTTGCCGAAGCTCTCGACAGTAATCTCCTTTTTATCTGTCATACCGCTGTCATAGACGAATTTTCCCACGCAGCGGATGCCGTTTCCGCACATCTCACCGCGCGTGCCGTCCGCGTTCCACATTTCCATCTCAAAATCCGCGATTTCAGAGGGATTGATGAAGATCACGCCGTCGCCGCCGATGCCGAAATGGCGGTCACTGAGCTTCTGCACGATCTCCGGCTTCTTCTCCGGATCCAGCCTGAAGTCAAACCCGCTGATATAAACATAGTCGTTGCCGCATCCTTCCATCTTGGTAAAACGGACATCCATTCCTCTTTCCTCTTCTTTCGTGGCTGTATTGCAGTAGTAAATGGTTTTCTATTGATTAAAAAGGTTTCCGCACGGCCGCCATGGCCCTTTCCGTCTGACCGTCCACATCCTGTCCGGTCACAGAATCCTGCATGGCAAGCCAGACAAGGCCGGCTTTCTCCGCCGCAGCGCGCAGCTGTCCGGGGGTATATCCCCGCTGTTGATGCACTTCGTCAAACCTGCGGTACAGGCTGCCATCCGTACCTTCCTCCTGGACAAAAACGGCCAGGTCATATTCATTGATACAGGTCTCGGGGTCGTAATAATTGTCCCAGATAAAGGCACAATCACCCCGGTCCTCTGCAATGGTACTCTCTCCGATCACATCCCGGTAGAGGTGTATGGTCTTGAAATCGAAAACAAAGACGCCTCCGGGGAGAAGTCCGCGTTCCACACATCTGAACATGGCCTCCAGGTCTCCGTCCCCGATCAGATAGTTGATGCTGTCACCTACGCTCACCATGGCTCCGGCAGCCCCGTAGAGCTCGAAATCGCGCATGTCCTGCAGGGTGTAGAGAATGTCCCTGCCGGACTCGATCTTGCGCTCCTGGGCGATGGAAAGCATATCCTCGGACAGGTCGATGCCGATCATGTCATAGCCCCGGTCCGCCAGGATCTGGGTCAGCTTCCCTGTGCCGCATCCCAGATCTACAACAATATTCTCCTCGCTCCCGCTCTTTTCCGAACGCGGAAGGCCGTATTCTGCCAGATAAGCACACACACGGTCCGCCCATTCATCATAGGGTTCCTGGTCCATGAATGTGTCGTAAACATAGGAAAAACTGGTGTAACTGTCCAAAATGCGCTGTCTCCTTAAGCTCCTTAAGCTTCTGTGTGTTCCAAAATATGCCGCCTCATGGGGACCACCCTCATAGGACCAGGGCGGTTTCCGCAGTCATGCCGCCTGCAGGTGCTGCAGCTTATTTCCCGATAATCTCTTATTTTCCGAGAATCTCTTATTTTCCGAGAATCTCTTTGAGGGCCTCAACGACCTTTTCCATCTGTTGGTCGGTGCCGATCGTGATGCGCAGATAGTCGCAGATAGCAGGCTTGCTGAAGCGGCGGACGATGATTTTGCGGGCGCGGAGGGCTGCCTGCAGGTCGGCGCCGGAAAAGTCGGGGTGTTTTGCAAAAACAAAGTTGGATCTGGAATCAGGAAAGACAAAGCCGAGGGCTCTGAGATCTTCCTTGAAACGCTCGCGGGTCGCGACGATCCTGCCGGTCGTCTCCTTAAACCAGTCGACATCTTCCGCCGAGGCTGTGCCGATACGGATGGAAGGCAGGTTCATGGTGTAGGAATTGAAGGAAAACTTGACGTCCTTGAGGTAGCCGATCAGCTTTTTGCTGCCGATGGCAAAGCCCACACGGGCACCCGCCATTGCGCGGGATTTGGAGAAGGTCTGCACCACGAGCAGATTGTCATATTTTTCCAAAAGGGGCAGGGCCGACTGAGCGCCGAAATCAACGTAGGCCTCGTCCACGATCACGATGCTGTCGGGGTTGCCCGCTATGATCTTGTCCACATCCGCCTGCGGAAGCTCAAGACCTGTCGGCGCATTGGGATTGGGGAAAATAATACCGCAGTTTTTCTTTCCGGTCACCGCCGGCAGATAGTCTTCGGGATTGATGGAAAAGTCCTCCCGCAGCGGTACCTGGCGGAAGGGGATCCGGTAGAGGTTTGCCCAGACATCGTAGAAGGAATAGGTGATGTCGGGGAAAAGAAGGGGCTCCTCTTTACTTCCGGCGGAAAAGAAGGTCAGAAAGCAGAGCGCCAGAACATCATCGGAACCAACGCCGACGAAGATCTGATCGGAGTCCACCTTGTACTGAGCCGCGAGGGCATTTACAAGAGGGGTCGCATCCATATCGGGATACAGGCGCAGGGCACTGCTGTCCCCGGCCAGTCTGCGGACCGCCTCTTCCACTCCCGGTGCCGGCGGGTAAGGGCATTCATTGGTGTTCAGCTTGATGATGTTTTTTTCCTTGGGCTGCTCGCCCGCCACATAGGGTTCCACCTTGCGGATTTTATCTTCCCAGGACATGTTTTTTTCCTCTTTTTTATGTATTTAAGCTTGACTGTTCCATCGTGTATTTTTTCAATCGTGTAAAAATCTATCACGTATTTTCTATCGCGCAAATTCTGTTCACTAAGTATCAGGCCTGTGTTTTGTTGCGCAAATTCTATTCACCAGGCGTCATATTCTCAGACGCCGTCTACACCCTGGAGTCACCGCGTGCCTGTACAACGTGATAGCCGATCTTTTCCATGCGGAGCTCCATACAGCGCCTGCACTCGGCGGCTTCGTCGCCGGTGCAGATCTTGCCGTCGTAGAGCATGTATTTGTCACGGACACCAGTCGGGGAAAGGTTGGGCATGACGACATTGGCGCCCGCCTGAATGCCCATCTCCCGCCCCAGCGGATGGATGGTTCCGAGGGCAGTCGTTGCAGGCAGCAGGACGCGCGGATTCATAAGCCGGATAATGGCCAGCAGATGGAGTGTGTCCTCCAGCGTGCCGCTCTCCCGGTCGCAGAAAGGTGTATCCCCATGAGGGATAAAGGGACCGATGCCGATCATATGAGGCTTGAATTCCGCCATAAAGTACAGGTCGTCCAGCAGATAGTCCACAGTCTGATAAGGACTGCCCACCATCATGCCGCATCCCACCTGGAATCCGATCTCCCGCAGGTCCTTCAAGCATCGCACGCGGTTCTCGATCGTAAGGTCCCGGGGATGGAGCAGACTGTAATGGACAGGATTGATGGTCTCGTGACGCAGAAGATACCGGTCAGCTCCCGCTGCAAAAAAAGCCTCGTAGCTCTCCCTGGGCCGCTCACCGATGGACAGCGTGACCGCGCAGTCCGGATGCCTTTTTTTGATCTCGGACACGAGTGAGCAGATTTTTTCATCCGTGAAAAAAAGATCCTCGCCGCCCTGCAGGACAATCGTTCGAAATCCCAGCAAATATCCTTTGTCACTGCAGTCGAGGATCTCTTCTGTGGTCAGCCTGTAGCGCCGGGCATTCCGGTTGGAACGCCGGATCCCGCAGTACAGGCAGTCATTTCTGCAATAATTGGTAAATTCGATCAGACCGCGCAGGTATACATCCGTGCCATAGTGCTCTCTGCGCACCTCGTCGGCATTTTTGCAGAGCCAGGCTTCTTCCTCTTTTGTCAGCGTCGTAAGGAGAAGACGCATTTCTTCCCTGGGAAGCGTGCGGTCCTTGCGGAGCCGGTCGATCCGGCTGATATTCTCTGTTATTTTTTCCATGCAAAACAACCTGTGAAAAGTGCTTAAACTCTATCCAACATGCCGCCCGCCTGAGCACATTCGGGCACTGGCACCGGCTTATCTCTTCTTTGCTTCAGCCTCATCGATCGATTTCTGACTGAAAGTATGATAGCGGATGATCACTTCCGTATCCGCAGGAACCTTGACACCGGAATCGTATTCAATATCACCCCCGACAGAGATCTGTTCCACTTCTCCGTTCCGGAAAGACCTGCCGAAAACCAGATCTTCAATGGTCTCTGTCCGGATATTGGTAAAACCCTTGTCCTCGAAATCTTCAATGACTTCCTTATAGTTCCTGCCGCGTTCCAGATGGATGCTGGCAGGTGTCTCCACCATCTCTGCGCTCCTGCCGCATGCAGTCAAAAAAACCGAGAGCATGATAATTGCAATGATCCGTCCTGTCTTTGTCAACATGACCTTTCCTCCACATACCAGAGCCGCTGCGGGCAGTTCCCGCCGGGACCTCTTTCATATACTTAAGCAGTTGTTCCTTCAGCTGCCAATGCAGCAGTTCCTGAAGCGGACAGCTGCCTGTTTTCACAATAAAGACCATCGTAATACATTCAGGCCTTTGTGCTCGTAATCATGCAAAAATTCCTGAATCCCAAGGCATTCTGCACAGTAACCATAATAGTCTATTTATTGAAAAAAGCAAGCGCGACGGCCCCGGGACCGGCATAGGTTCCCACGGTGGCACCGACCGGAATAACAGGAATGTCCCTGATCGCCTCTTTATATCTTGATGCATGGTCCTCAACATATTTCGTCAGAACTTCCCCGGAAAAACCGGTATAGCCGAGACAGTAGGGCATCTGATAGTCCACACCTCCGACACGTTCGATGAATTCCATCAGCATGTTGTTTGCCTTTTTGGATCCGCGTGCTTTGCCGATGACTTCCACAACACCATTATTGATCGTGATCACAGGTTTGATGGAGAGAATATTTCCTGCCATGGCAGCTGCTGCAGAGATCCTTCCGCCCAGCTTCAAGTATTCCAGTGTCGCAAACACCGAGATGACATGAACCCGCTTTTTGGCTTCCTCAACTGCCGCGGCAGTTTCCTCCAGTGTCTTTCCGGCATCTCGCAGCTGACACGCATATACGACCAGGACATAAAGGGAAATGCAGAACTGCCTGCTGTCGATCACGATGACCTTGTCCCCAAAGTCCGCAGCAGCCGCACAGGCACTTTGATAAGTGCCGGAAACGCCTGCAGACATGGTAATGCACAGCACACTTTCGCCCCCGGATACCCATTTCTCAAATTCCTCTTCAAACTCAAAGGGCGTGATCTGGGATGTTCTGGGGATCTCATCGGTCTCTACCAGCTTTTCAAAAAACTCCCTGGGCTTAAGCGTGACGCCGTCAAGATACTCTTCCTCACCAAAACGTGTGTGGATGGGCATCACGGTCACGCCCAGTTCTGCTGCAGTCTCCTGCGGCATATCACTCGCGGAATCCGTAATAATCCTAAATCCCATGGATAAATCTCTCCTGTTTGAATCAATAACGATCTTCATGTCTGTTCGTCCGGACAGTAACGATCGCTCAGCTATCTTTATCTGATGCGATATGATGCGGCTTCAGAATAACATTTCATTTTGTCAGGCCTGTACCGTCAAAGTGCCGTTTAAAACCTTCCGGCCTCAACACATTGTACCACACTGACACTTTACTCCGCCACAGCGCTCCGTATATTCATAACCAGCATCTGCAGGCGGTTTTCGACGTTGACAAAGCTGACGTCGGGATCATAGTCGAGGGGCAGCAGCTGTATATCCGGGAACATCTCTTTGAGACGTCTGGAAATACCGCGGCCCACGACGTGGTTGGGAATGCAGCCGAAGGGCTGCAGGATGACGAAGGCGCGGCAGCCTTCGCGGGCGCGCTCGATGATCTCGGCCGGGATCAGGATGCCCTCGCCGGAGTCATAGGCACGGGGAATGATCGGGTCACTGGCCTTGGCGACATCTGTCAGCTTGGCGGCCGGCTCAAACAGAGGATGCTGCTTTGCAACAGAGGCCACAAAGTCGTGGGAAGTATTGAAGATCTGCTCGACCAGATCAAGATATCCTCTCTCTACAATGGATTTTTTGACGCCGTAATCCTTTGCCTGCTCGCGGCGCACAAAGTAGGTCTTCTGTATGACATCCGCCATCTTGGCCTCGATGATCTCAAAGCCGTTTTTCTCCAGATAGGCCTCTATATCGTGGTTTGCGCCCGGATGGAAATTGAGCAGATACTCACCGACGATCAGGACAGTCGGCCTGGGATTGGACCGGTCATAGGGCACTTTCTTCATCAGGCGGATAGCCTTCTCAAAGCCCTTCTTCATCTTTCCGACACCGCCGTGCTCGATGGAATCCATCAGCACGTCCAGTGCTTTTTCGAAGGTTTTGTCAGCGATTCCCTCCACGGTCTCATAGGGACGCATTTTGCGCAGGAGGTCCTCCAGCGCATCGATCATGGGAAGGGCAAAGGAAATCTTGATCATGGCCTGGAGATTGAGTTTGAATCCGGGATGAAGGTTGTGGTAGTCGACGTCATCGTTGGTGATGATCGGCACATCCGTGTGTCCCGCGTCGTCCAGGGCTTTGCGGAGCAGGGCCCCGTAATGGGTCAGCCGGCAGCAGCCTATATATTTGCCCATCATAACCGCTTTCTTCTTTCCCGCATATTTGGGATCCTCGATGGCCTGCAGGGCTTCGCCGATGACCACCTGGGCCGGGAAACAGATATCATTGTGGACAAAGCGTTTTCCCAGCTCGATCGCCCGCTCACGTCCTATGGGAAGCGGAACAGTGTGGACCTTCTGGGCCGCAAAAACAGCTGCCATCAGCCGGCTGAAGGCATGAGAAGTATTGGGTACAAAGACGATCGAATCTTCAATGTCTTCCTTCTGGAATTTCTGCGGATAGGGGTCTGTGAGGTCCCTGACCTCTCCGGGGCGGAAAGGCCTGGGGGCAGGCGCACCTTTTTTCAATTCGGAAATATCCTGCTTCTGTGCAGGGAATACAGGTACCTCATCCGGATTCTCCTTCTGCTTCGCGGCAGAGATCATCTGGATCTGCAGGGCTTTCCTGCGCTTCATCCTGACGGAGGAGACAAAGGAGCGGATGCGGATGGAAAGAGGTCCCCGGATATCACTCTCGTCAACCTTGAGGATCAGGGGAGTCTTGCCCGAGATCTCCTTCATCATACGGATGATCTCATCGGAGAGATAGGCATCATGTCCGCATCCGAAACTGACGACCTGGACATACTCCAGATTGGGGTGCTGAGCCGCGTAGATCGCGGAGCCCAGCATCCTGGCGTGGTAATTGTTGACCACATCGAGGCGGCTCTTTGACAGATCGATCTTATCGAGTCCGGGAATGGAATCCGCTGTCAGCACGCTGATCCCCTGCTCGATAAACATCCCGGGAATATTGTGATTGACCAGGTCATCATTCTGGTAGGGACGGGCGGCAAGGACCACTGCGCCGGGTTCTTCCGCAGGAGCGGTCCGGATCCCGTCAAGAACCTTCTGTCCCTGCTCGAGAAGCTTTTCGCGGTAGGTATCCTGGGCGGACTGACCCTCCCGGATCGCCTTGCGGACAGTCTTTGCAGGGATCCCGAAGGTGTCCTTCATGAATTTCGACAGCTGACGCTCCCGGTCTGTGTCCGTGTACCAGAAAAAGACAGGCACATCGTATTTGACGTCCCCGCGTTCTTCGGGATTATCGGAGTTTTTGATGACAAGAGGGAATCCTTTGACGATTCCGCACATGGAGACACTGGTGCTCTCCGTGTTCTCGGATTTTCTTGTTGAGATCGACGGGAAAAAGATCCTGTCCGCCCCGTTCTGTTCCAGCCAGCGTATATGTCCGTGCACCAGTTTTGCCGGGAAGCACTCGGTGTCAGACGTCACCGCGTGCAGACCTTTTTCATAGATCGGTCTTGTGCTCTCGGGAGATACCAGGACATCAAATCCCAGCGCGCTCCAGAAGGTCTTCCAGAAGGGAAGGGTCTCCCAGTATGCCAGAACGAGCGGAAGCCCGATCGTCACATCCTTCCTGCCGTCCACCCGGGTGAAAGGATAATCGCGCAGCAGGAAGGTCTTGCGGACCTTGAAAAGGTCCGTTCCCCTCTTCTTTTTCTTCGGTGCGCTGCCGGCCGCAGATACGGCTGTATCCTTCCCGGCATCTTTTGCATCCTGTTCCAGAACCGACTTTTTGACGCCTGAGGCGGCTGCGGCTGTGTTTTTCACAACGGCTGTGACTCTGTCCGCAGCTGACGCAGCCGTGTCCTTGATGGGTGCAGGGACTTTGTCCGCGGCTGATGCGGCAGTCTCCTTCACCGTGGCAGTCACTTTATCCGCAGCCGAAACCGCAGTTTCTTTCACCGTGGCGGTCACTTTGTCCGCCGCCGATGCGGCGGTATCTGCCGCAGTGGCTGCCGTATCCACCACTTTGGTCGCAACGATAACCGCTGCAGCTGCAGCTGTATCCGCCACTGCAGATGAAACCCTGTCTGCAGCAGTAGCTGCTGTATCCTTCACTGCAGATGTAACTCTGTCTGCAGCAGTGACTGCTGTATCCTTCACTGCAAGAGTCACTTTGTCCAGAACAGAGTCGGATGTCTTATGATCCGTTTCCACCTTTTCCTGTCTATGCGGAGAATCGGAAACTTCCGTTTTCACAGCATCGGAACTGATCTCTTCATTTACTGCACTTACTGCACTCTGTCTGGGGATCGTTCTGTGAGCGGGAACAGTCCCCTGCGTGGGCTTTTCCTCCTGTGCCTGATCCTGAGAGGCAAGGAAAGTTTCGAGTTCACCCGGCTTGAGCATACTTCCGCGCTCGCACCTGTTCCCGGTGATCCAGGTATCGCCGGTGGAGAAAGTGACCACACTGCGGCGGCAGTGGTTCTGGCAGCCCTCGCAGACCAGTCCGTTGACCTGGGTAAAAGTAAAATCATGCATAGCTTCAAATCCGATGAAGGTGGTAGGAGCGCCGGACCTGCGGGCTTTCTCCATGGCTGTATGCGCGGCGCCGATGGCTCCCATAAGGCCCGGATAGGGCGCGCGGACAACTTCCCTGCCTATATACTGTTCGATCGCGCAGAGTACCGCGTCATTGCAGAAGGTACCGCCCTGAACGACGATCCTGTCCCCCAGGGAATCCAGACTGCTGATGCGGATGACCTTTGTAAAAACATTCTCAATGATGGAGCGGCAAAGTCCGGCCAGAATATCGTTGACCTCCCGGCCGTTTTTCTGCTCGGTGATAATACGGCTGTTCATAAAGACCGTGCAGCGGCTTCCCAGCACAGCGGGGTGCTCCGCGGCAAAGGCGCGCTCCGCGATCTCCGTCGTGGCAACGCCCATGTTTTTGGCAAAATTTTCCAGGAAGGAACCACAGCCTGCGGAGCAGGCCTCGTTGACCACGATGTCCGTTATGATGCCGTCATCGATCCAGATCGCCTTCATGTCCTGGCCGCCGATATCAAGGATAAAGGTGGCGTCCTCCAGATACTTGGCGCTGGCCCGCGCATGGGCAACCGTCTCAACGATGTGCGTATCGGCGCGGAAGGCCTTGGCTGCCAGAAGTTCGCCGTAGCCGGTCGTCGCCATACCTCTGACATGGAGCCTGATGCCCTCCGCCGCGAACTTTTCCTCCATCTCGATCAGGCCCTTTCTCAGGACCGAAATGGGATCGCCGCCGTTGTTGGCATAGAAGGAATACAAAATCCTCTCTTTTTCATCGAGAAGGACAAACTTGGTCGTTGTGGAACCGCAGTCGACACCGAGATAGCAGTCTGCATTGGTGCCCGTGTCAATCTTGCGGAAAATATGCTTGTCTTCGTACAGGGGATGACGCCTGAGAAAAGCCTGATAGTCCGCTTCCGTCGCAAAAAAGGGGCCGGATTTGGAAGTCTCCTCCTCAACATCCCTGTGCCCGATCAGAGCGCGGATCCTGTAAATGCACTTGTCGAGATCGAAGTGATCGGATGCACCTGCAGGAGTGCCCGCATAAAGGGAAGCGCCGAGCGCAACCATGAGCTCAGGCTGCTCAGGGATCAGAATATCCTCATCCTTCAGCTCCAGCTTTTCCCGAAAGGCCTGGACCAGGGTCGGATGGAAGCAGAGAGGGCCGCCCTCGAAAATGATAGGCGGCGCCATGATCAGACCCTGGGCAAGACCGCCTATGGTCTGTTTGGAAATGGCATGCAGCGCCGACAGGGCGATATCTTCTTTGCTCACGCCCTGGTTCAGCAGAGGCTGGATATCTGTTTTTGCATAGACGCCGCAGCGGCCTGAAATGTCATAGAGCTGTGTGCCGCGCTCCGCCAGAGACTCATACTCCTCCGGCTTCACCTGCAGCAGAGCCGCGATCTCGTCGATGAAGGCCCCCGTGCCGCCGGCACAGCTTCCGTTCATGCGCATGTCCGAGACTTCCAGTCTCCCTGTCTTTTTGTTCCGGCGGAAAAAGATCACCTTTGCGTCCTGACCGCCCAGCTCAATGGCAGTCCTGGCAGACGGATAATATTTCATGACAGCAAGAGAATTCGCCACGACCTCCTGCACAAAAGGTACGCCGGCTGCATCGGCCAGGGGCTTTGAGCCCGAACCTGTAAAAGCAATCTGCAGACTGCTGCCCGCAGGAATACGTTCCTTCCCGTGCTCCAGCAGGGTACAGACACTTCTTGCCAGCTCGGCGTGGTGCCTTGCGTATTCACTATAGACAATTTTTTCATCTGCTTTCCGTAAAACGACAATCTTTGTGGTCGTAGAACCCACATCTATTCCGATCAGATATTCCTGATTCTGATTCATAAGTGAATACCTTCCTGCCTGTCAGACACATTTCTATTCGCCAAAAACAGGAACCGCGGGCGGTCCCTGTCTGATAGTTTATCGATTACCAAAATGTAATGATATTGGGGTGATATTATTATGACTGATTTGAAACAGATAGTCAAAAAAATTCTCAGCTTTTTGCGACAGACGCCCTTGGTTAGTATCACAGTCCCTTCGGGGGCGCAGCAAAGCTTCGCATTGCTAAAGCTTCGCATTGCTGAAGCTTCGCATTGCCAAAGCTTCGCAATGCTTTGAGGCCGCGCGCGGAGTCCCCGCATTTCAGGAGGACCCGGGCAGCGTGGAAACACTTTCTATATTCAGCGGTCTCTCGTACAGAAAAGCTGTTCCGCAGTAAGAGCAGCGTTTTGCCTGCAGATCGATACTTGCCCCGCAGAAGGGGCATTTTACCAGGTTCAGGCCCGCTTTCTGATGAAGTCCTGCGTGGCCGCTCTTTCTGAGCCGGATGCGCTTTACGGTCTCATCCGACCAGACCTTGTCCTTTTCTCCGCTGACAAGCCTGATCGATACATCTGTCGTGACATAGACTTTTCCATCCTGAGCAGTCAGATTCTGGCCCCTGTAATCCAGCACATCAAAATCAATTATATTCCTGGTCTCATCAGTATCCGAACCGAAATAATAGTCGCGCAGGCCCAGGTTGAGATTGTTGACGAACATGCCCATGCTCAGACCGTTTGCCTGAAGATCTCTCAGAAAACGTTCCATCACAATGTCCTGCTCGTGTTTCTTTTTCACCTCTTTCGAAGTCAGGGAAGCCCGATACTTCATCCCGCTGTAAATCAGATAGATGACTCCTCCTGCTATCCCGCCGATCAGAGCCCCCTTGCCGTAGTCGAACACTGTGGAAGTGCGTCCTGTAGTGACCGTTATGATCATTCCTGCCACTATACAGACCGCCATGATCAGCACCAGAGGGAGAAGAAGGCCCTTGCGCTCCTGCACCACATAGTCACTGTGATCCCGGCCGCCCGGCAGTTCCTTCTGATAATCCATGTTATAAAAAGCTCCGCAGTATGGACAGCCGTCCGAAAACAGGGCATCTTCACCTATGCCGCCGCAGTTGGGGCACTGGACGCGGCCGTCCTCAGTTGCCGGAAAGATAAAGGAATAGAGCATGCCGGGATTGAACTCCGTCTCCTGGTGCATCAGTTTCCCATGCATGTAATATTTTTTCGCCAGGATCACACCGGAGTTGACATCATCTGTTTTGGTGTGATCACTTCTGCGGATCCTGACTGCCCCTCTGTCATAATAATCAGTTTCAATCAATGCGTCCTTCTTGTGAAGCCGCTGTTCATGGACCTTATCGCTGATCATTTACGCATGCGCCCCCTGCCGTCAGTTATTATTATTATTGTTGTTATTATTGTTATTACTGCCGGATCCGCCGGAGGAGGAGGATGCCGCCCTCTGGGCTGCCAGATAAGCTGCTGTGTATCGAATGGACATTCCTGTTGCCGTAACTGCCACAGCCTCCATAATATCGGGGACATGACTGTTTGTTTTGATCTCCTCTACCGTTCCGTTTGTCAGCTGATTGAGAATTGTTCCGTCAGGTTTTCCGACCACACTAAGACTTTTCTTCGTACGCATTGACTCGTACAGGGATTCCAGCTGATCATCAGTCAGGTCAAAATATTGGCGGAATTGATCGATGCCGATCCAGACAAACATTTCATTATAGGTGGACGGATATACCATTTATTTTTCCTC
>Ga0310695_10007454_pt1 | contig 17450 bp, 14 predicted proteins | sample RumenRJG_04DNA_FD_203882 | JGI IMG/M metagenome (GOLD analysis project Ga0310695, IMG submission 203882) | Bovine rumen microbial communities from Lethbridge, Alberta, Canada - RJG_04 (v2) (version 2) | ecosystem: Host-associated > Mammals > Digestive system > Stomach > Rumen | place: Canada...
TCGAGGACAAGGGATACAAATGGGAAATCAATGAGAGCGAATGGAACCAGATGGTGAAGGATGCCAATGCCGAATACAGACATGCCGAAGCCCAGGGAAGGGCAATACCTATCGGATACTCACATCAAAAGAACGTGACAGTGACAAAGGATGGAATCGAATATAACCTAATCGCATTTGCCATCAAAAACCATAAAAACGTTCGCTGTGAAGTCAGAGGCCTTCAAGAAGGATATCTTGTAGACTACGATACTGTAGCTGCGAAATAGAAAAACATTTTTAAAGTTCGCCTTCAAGGTGTGCGATTAATTCGTTCAGCTTATCGATTTGAAGTTGGAATTCCTCTTCACGGGGAGTTCCCTTTACTTTTTCAATTTTAGCTAAAAGTTCATCTCTTTTTTGTTCTGCTAGTTTAATCCGATTCATTTCAATCACTTTAAATTAATCTTCATTTTCTACAATTTTCTCTAAAGCTTTTCCTAATCTTTCAACAACCCCTACAACTAACGCATTACCCATCATGAAAAACCTTCTACGTTCTGTCATAGCTTTTGATTCAATATTAGTCCAATTATCCGGAAACATTTGAATTCTTTCAGCTTCAATAGGAGTTAATGTTCTTAGATTACCTGAAACAACATCTGTAACAACATGTGAACTTCTATTAAGTGTACTTTCACTTGTAAGCATTGTTCTGGCAGGAACATCTAATTTATCTGGAAATGATACTGCACCTTCAGAATAGCAATAAGTTTCGCCATTTGGTTTTGTTCTTTCAATTTTTTTAGAACCTTTTAAATATGTCCATTTTTCTAATTTTTCATCCAAAAGGAAATATTTTTCATCAACTTCCTCTTTTTCAAGAATATCTCCTAATGTTTTGATTTTTTTACATTCAATTGGTTCTACTTTAAATGTGTGAATAACACCATTTTTCATACAACCTGCATTAAAAAAACGGAAGTCAAATTTATCGCTAACTGATGGAATGTCTTTAAATTCATCCAATGAAATATTAATACATCCTTCAGCTAATTTTACATCTTTTTTAATTTTAAAATTTGAAGCAAAAATCCCTTGGGAATAAACAATATTTTTAGAAGAATAATCAATCATTTTTTTATAATAGTTTGTTGAATTATGGTAAGCAAAAATGAAAACTCTTCTTCTTTTTTGGGGAAAACCATATTCAGCTGCATTAATTACTCTCCATTCGACTGCATAACCTAATTCTAAAAAGGATTTTAACATTATTCCAAAATCTCTTCCACGCTGAGTAGAAGGTGATCTAAGCAATCTGTCGACATTTTCAAGTAAAACAAATGATGGTTGTTTAATTCTTAAAACTTCAAAAATTTCCCACCATAAAACACCTTTTTTTCCTTCAATACCCATTTCATTAGATAATGATCGTGCAACAGAATAATCTTGACATGGAAAACCTCCAACAAGTAATGTATGATCTGGAATGTTATTTTTATCTACTTTTGCAATATCTTCACATACACAAGAATTTTTTCCAAATCTTTCAATATAACAATCAAATGCGGCTTGTGTTTTGGTAGAAGGCTCCCACTGATTGGCCCATACAAAATCCCAATTATATTTCTCTGTAACTTTATTTCCATCAAATTTTACTTCATTAAAGCCACAACGGAATCCTCCAACACCCGCAAATAATTCCACAACAGTCTTTTCCATAATAATTTCTCCAACATATTATATATTAGACAACAAACATATATGAAATTAACAGTTAATACAATATTTTCAAAAATTTACAAAAAAGTTTATACGGAGAAGTGAAATGGTAAAACGAGCAAGATTTGAATTAACAAACAATGAAAAAATTGAATTTAACTATTCAAGTATAGAAGAATATGTTAACTCAAAATTTGAACCATATTTCGGACAACAACAAATAGAAATATATGAATCTGTTTACAAAAAAACCCCTCATAAAATACCCAAAAATATTAATAAATTAATTTCTGACAAAATTCTTGGAAAAGATGAAGAATTACAAGAGATATTTCCAAAAACTAAATTTATTATTAAAAATATTCCTTTAACAGAAAAAGGATATCCTCGGGAGCGAATGGCATTTAATAGATTGAAAATAAGCGACTTCGATGGAGAGTGGGAAGATTCTTATTGGAAAAAATATTATGAAGAAACAACATTCATAATGATTTGTTATGCTGAAAAAAATAAGAGTAGAAACGGTTATAGAATATTAAAAAAAATTAAAACAATAAAATTTAATCAAGAAGAATTATTATCCTTTAAAAAGACATATAATCAACTAAAAATAGCAATTAAATTTGAAGATCCAAGCTTATTACCTATACCTAACAGTTTTGAAGGACAATTACTAGAGCTTGCTCCAAAAGGACAGAAAGGAGATGATGCATACAACAATTTCTTCAAAGAAAATAGTACAAAAACCTGCTTTATGCTTAATAAACGATTCATTAATAAAAAATTAAATGAATAATTAAAATGTGGTTTGTTTAGATTTATTTTTAATATAATGAGGTTCTGCAGGATTCCATGCATCAGACAAGAATTTTTTAGCTTCATCATAATCCATATCCCTATATAACATAGATTCTTCTTTAGATATTTTTTTACGCTCCGCTTTATGAGAATGATACTTCATACCATGCCTAATACATATATTGTGCCTACGTACATTTCTTCTAAACTGTCTAACTTCTTCATCAGACCAATTAGGATTAATATGATACTCTTCATTAGTTTGAGGTTTTCTTGCATGAGAATTATACCCATCATCCAACCTATCCAATGGGCGATACCGACAATCCGAAATTTGAACACCCCACTTAAAACATAGTGCTCTTTTTTCTTCAAGCTCATTATAATCCAAATCATGATTATAAATCATGAAAATCGCTATTTCTTTAGGATTATATCCTGCATTAACTAATACATCAATTTCTTCCTTACGTTTAGCATAGGATTTTACAGCACCGTCCCAAGCAATTTTAGGATCTTTAAAATTAGCTTCTTTCAGCAATTTTGCCAATTCAGGATTTTTACGTAAAATTCTACCATCAAATCCACTTTGAGACTCACATCTTGTAATTAATTTCTCTTTTCTTAAATCGATGAGTTCATGCAATAATTCTTCAACATGAGGATTCACAAGCAAATTATTATCATAAAAAACTAAATTTTTGCGAATTAATTCATCACGTATTGATTTTTTTCCACAAAACTCAGGTTCAATTTTATAGACACCACAAAAACCACATTTGCGTATACAACCTCTTGTAGAGTGAACTATTTGAAAATTAATGTCATTGCCTTCATTTTCAAGAATAGAATAATCTGGAGACAATCTTTCAGCTTCTTTAATTATACCTTTTTGAACATAATCGCAACCAGTATACTCTTTACATTTCTCAGGAAGTAATGATGCAAAAATACCTCCAACCATTACAGGAACATCCGGTAAAATATCTTTTGAATATTTTACAGCATCCTTTACTTCTTTAGCCCAATATGTAAAAATAGAAGTAACCATTACCAAATCTGGATTAAATTCCCTAAAAAGATTATCAAAATCACAATCATCATTTAGTCTTATTAATTTAGTATCAATGTCATATTTTTTTAGATAAGCACTGATTTTTAAAAGACCTACTGGTAACAAATCTTTATGATTTCTACTTTTATTAGCTACTGGAAAAGCAGGATCTATAAGTAATACTCTATTTAGACCCCTTTCCAATAACTTATTCAACAAAAAACCACCTAGAATAAATTTATTCCAAATCTTCATCATTAATTAGTTTTTTATTATTATTAAAAGTTTCTAATAAAACTTCAGATAATTTTGTTTCAAAGTCTATACTATTATCTTCATACCAGCAATATAATTCTTCAAATCCTGCATAGGAATATTCTTGCCATATTATGCGCATTTTTTCATAATCTTTTAAAATATAAATATTATTAACTTCATCAACCGCCAACGCTTTCAATATTACAATATTATCATTAGATTTAGATTTTTTCTCAATATATTTAAAAAACTGTTCGCGAGAGTCTTCCAATTTTTTTCTTTCACCAACAATAAACTTACCAATCAATGCAGTTAATGTAAAAAATTCCATATTTGTCATATTAAGAACATCAGTTAAATGTTGATATGATTTTAAAGGTTCTGATTCTCCTTTTTTACGATAAACTATTTTAGGAATACTTACATGCTCAATTGCAGTTTCTTCATATATATCAGTAATATCTTCAAACAAAATAAAACCCCCTATTATTCCTCAAATTTATCAATATGTGTTTCACCATCACTATAATTTAACAAATATTTTTCACCGACATACTCATTAATATTGTCTTTGAAATCTCCTGTATATTCTGAATCCATAACTAATAAAATCATTTGTTTTCCATGCATATACCCCGGCAAAGATTTAGCGACATTTGTACGCATTTCTTTATCTAATGAAGCTATAGGAGTATCAATAATTTGAGGTAAAACAACAGTAGACAATGAATTTAATGCTGCCATGAAAGTTAATGCCAATACATTCCTACTTCCTGTAGAGGGATCAGTAGCAGCAATCAAATCTCCCCCATCTTTTTCAACATAAACACTAAAATCTTGCTCAATAATAACTCTTTTATATTCAGGTTTCCAATGAATCTGTTTATATTCTTCAGTTACTTTATCACTAAGTTCAACATGGATGTTATAAGCTAATTCATTATAAATATCATTAGCCTTATTTTTCATTTCTTCACAGAAATCTCTTTTTTCAGCAAGCTCATTTTTAACACCCATCTTTTTCTCAGCTTCATCAATATCCTTTTGAATCTCGGCAATAGCTTCAGGATAAAATTTGAGATTATCCTTAAGAATTCCATTTTCTTCAATAAGTCCCTCAATGAAATCTTCAGCATCCTCTATTTTATTATTTAATTCATTTATATAATCAATATTCATATTTTCTAATCGGAGCTTAAGCCCATCGATATCAATCTCCTTGCTCTTTATTTCATTATCTAATTTAATAATTTTATTTTGTTCTAAACTCATCTCATTATCTATATCCTTAGGATATCTATTTTTAATATTTTGAGATAATGAAAGGATATTGGAAATAATATTTTCAATATTGACTCCTGATTTTTCAGTATTTTCAAGGACTTCTAATAATTTCGCTAAACGAACATAAGAATCACTTCCAGGAGTTAAATGATTACCGCACATACATTCTTCTTGTTTTAATAAACGTTTTAAATCTTTTACTCCTATTGAAACAATATTATTATCTTCAACCTTAGTTGGTTCCTCAAAATCTTCCCATTTTTCCAGATTATCTAATAAAGGATATGATAAAATATTAGATAAATTTTTCACTATTAATTTTGAATATTCCTTTTTAGCATCTTTTAATTCATAATCCTTACGTATTTTATCTTGAGTTATGCTTTCGATATCGTTTTGAATTTCTTTTACATCTCCACCTTCCGATCCAATTTGATTCTGCCAAGACTTAATATTAGCCCTATAAATTTCTATTGATTTTTTATTATCCCTCAATTTATTATTATCCTCTTTTTGACTTTCTATTAATTGTGATTTTTTAGATTTATACTCTTCCAATACAGGATTTATTTGACCAAATTTATTTCCATAATAATTTTCCCATTTCCTTAATTGGTCAACAATGTTTTCCAATAAATCCAACTGATATAACGTATGCACTCCTTCTTTTACATAATTATGATCTTTATTAAAAAATTGAGTTAATCTTTCACCGGTGAACATGAAATACTCTTGTAACGCCCTAGGAATATGAGTTTCAATATAATTTTCAGTGTCAATAATCTTTTCATCATCACCCTCATCATTTCCACGAAATATAGTTAAAGTTGGAGTAGACTTATGTTTACATTGTAAATTATCAGTTTTAACAAAAATTTGCTCTCGAATAAAACGAACATTTCTCCCTAAACTATCTTCCATGAGAATTTCAACTTTTACAGGAAATTCGCTCCCAACATTAATATCTCTGACGTAAGATTTATTCCACCTGTCTTCAAGACCCTCATCTTTAAATGGTTCAGTACCATATAAACACCAGGTAATCGCATTAATGAAACTAGTTTTACCCGCATCATTACGACCTTGTATAATAGTTACATTTTTATCTCCACTAGCAAAATCAATATCAACAGGCCCCCTATATGGCCTATAATTTTCAATTTTCATTGATTTAATAATCATTTAATCACCTTCACAATATTCATCAATTAATGGTTCATAACGACTATTTTTAGCATTAGATGATTTTTTTTTAAAATGTTTATCTCTATGCAAAAATTCTTCTAATAACAATTTCTTTAAAAAAACCTTCTTATCATTAGATATATCTAAATTATCCACTTTTTCTAAAATTTTTTCATTAATATTTGCCAGTTCTTTCATAAAAGACCCCACTGCTCGATTAATTTCATGCAATATTTTCTATTATCTTTACTTGCAGTTTTTATAAATTCAAGTAATCTTTTTCTTTCATTTTCATAAATCATTTTGAAACTATCCCCATAGACATTTGGAATTACACACAAATCATAAATATATGCTTTTTCCTTACCTTCATACCTCCTTAATACCCTACCTCTTCTTTGAATATATTCAGCAGGATTAGTAGTACTAGACATAATAATAACTTGATCAGCTGAAGGCACATCCACTCCTTCATCAAGACATTTGATTGCAACTAATGCTTTGCATTTACCTGAATCAAAATCTCTTAATAAATCCTGCTTTTGAGAGATGCCTCCAAACTTTTTGCTAGGTTTTCCACCCTCATGTTGAGTGAATTTATGTTTTGGAGATATGCCTTCTTCATCTAAAATATTTAAAACTTTTTTAACCTGTTTATCTGAGCAAAATATAATTATATGATTATCATGACTCAAACCTTTCAATATTTTATGCAATTCATCATATTTTGCATCAGCATTATTAACAATACCTCTCCGTTTGGCAAATAAACCACTTAAAGATTCGTTAAATGTAATCTTTTCTGATTTATTTAACTTTTGAGCTATAATTTTATTTAATTTTTTATATTCCTCTAATTCATACTCATTCAAATCAACTCTAATAGGATAATAATCATAAGGAGTTAAAAAAGATTTTCCTGTTTCAAAATTTATCCTATTTAATGCATCCACAATAGTAAATTTATAAACAATTTTGCCAAAAGCATTGATTAAATTTTCTGTACCTTCATAATCCATGAATTTAGAGGGAGTAGCACTTAATCCCAATTTATAATCATATTTTGCATATAATCCCTTGCTAAAACCTTCGGCACCAACATGATGCATTTCATCAACAATTAATAATGATTTTATATTGCACCCATTTACATTATCAATGAAATCTTTGTTAGAAAATGTATTATGAGTTGTTAAAATAATATTTGGTTTATCATATTTAACAGGCAAATTAATATTAAATTTTAATTTATGGAACTCTTTTCTCCAGTCGGAACCTCCTCCACCAAATCTATAAATATTTCCAAGCCCTAAATTAATGATATCTTTTTCCCATTGGTCAATAATATGTGCATAAGGGCAAGCAATAACAACCAAAAGGTTTTCCTTTTTTGTAGCTTCTTCAAGACATTTTAATGCAGTGAATGTTTTACCGGTTCCGGTTGCCATCTCAAAAATTCCCATTTTATCGTTATCCAGCCAGGATTTGATTGCATCTTTTTGGTGAGGGAACAATTCACGACCATCTTTATGTTTTTTACGAGAATCTTCAATTCTTTTTATTATTTCTTTAAGTTGTTCTTTATTTTTGGGTGCTGACTTAACTAATATTTTTTTTGAATCCTCAGGAAGATCAAAGATTAATAATGAATCATAATTACCCTCCCACAATTCTTCAAAATTTTTTATAGGTTTTTTCATAGGTTTGTAATTAATCCAACTTTTATCAACACGTAAATCTTCAACATTTATTGTCCAACCGTACTTTGTTTCATTCACTGATCCCATAAATAATATACAATCATCATTTTCATCATATAGAATACCCCTTTTAGAATGTAACATCCCTTCAGGATAATAATGTTCTCCATCAGTATTAATTCCGATTTTTATCTCTAAAAAATCATTTGCAATCATCCATCCTAATAAAAGAACATGATCTTTAACAAATTGATCTTCAAGATTTTCATACTCATCTAAAAAATTCTTATTCACAATATCTTTTAAATCATCTGCATGCTCTATTGCTAAAAGATCCTCTTCACTAAGAAGTGCACCACATAACAAGCGCATGTGACCATTATTCTTAATTAATTCTGATATGCCTCTAGCTGCAATAGCCAAACTATCCGAATTAAAAAATCCTGATAATCTATCATATTTTACAGACTGAGATAATGCAGGAATATAAAATTTTTCCACTAAATCTCCATCATCAGCAGTATTGTAAAAATCATCAATTTCATTGTCAATTTCTCTAAAAGACACTATTATGCAACTCACTACTCTTCTTCAATAAATGTATCATAAAATCTCAACAGTTCATCTTGCATATCATCTAATATTCCCTTACCCTTGTCAAATACATCTTCATGCAATAAATCAATGCCAGTTTTTGCATATTCCTCGCAAATTAGGAAATAATCGTTATTATTTGCAACGACATCAATTGATTTTTCTTCATCAGCCGCTACGGCCATCATCAAATAACGAATATCTGTACTGTCAATAGTGGATTTACGAATCCTTCCTGTAGCACCTTTACCCATTTTAGTTCTGATGCCTGTTTTCTTACCATACATTAATGCAATTGCAAAAATATCACTGATTGTTAATTTTTTAAGAGGATTGGTTTTGTTTTTTATGTCATCATATAGTTTCCTATCCTCATCATCATATTGGATTCTTCTTCCTTCAGCCATTTAAATCACCTCAGATTCTTTTCCATCTTCTGAATTGGACCATTTAATAGTATATTCTCTTCCAATACTGTCGTGTAATGTGTCTCTAAAGTCTTCAGTGTATTCAGTACCTGTTACAAGCAATACTATTTGTCTTCCTTGAACAAATTGAGGCAAGAATTCGGCAATATTGTGTCTCATATCAACATCCAAGTTACCTAAAGGAGTGTCCATCACTATTGGCAAATTAAATCCTGATATGTTATGCAATGCAGACATGAAACAAAGACCTAAACATAATTTTTCTCCATCGGACAAATCACCTGGCCTTTCTTCTTCACCAATTCTATTTTTAACATAAACCCCATATTCATCATCAATACGAATATCAACGAATTCATCATCTTTCCAGCTAATTTTAATGAATTTTTCTTTAGTTAATTCCTGGATTTTGATTCTCATATTTTCAGTCAATTCAGATCGGACAATGGTAGCTGCTTCAATTGCTTTTCTACAGAAATCTATTTTTTTAGTGTATTCATCATTCTGTGCAGATAATTTCTTTTCATTAGCTAATTTTTTCTTCCAAACGCCCAAATCTTTGTTAATTTTTTCTATTTCAGAACGATACCTTCCGATGTTTCTATTTTGTTTATCTAGTTCTTTTTCATAATCGGCTTTCCTTTTATTTAATTGTTTGATATGTTTTTCTGAATAGTTATCCAAAAAGTTCTTAATAACTTTTCTTTCTTCGATTCTTTCATCCAATCCCTTTTCATATTCTTTAATGTTTTTACGAATCTCGATTAATTTTGGTTTGAATTCTTTAATCCTTTTGATAATGACTTCACGAATATGAGCAATTGCAGATGTAACCTCCTCAGATTTATCGGTTAATGGATTAGTTTCATCCAATAATTTCAAAAGTGCCTCCTTGTGAGCTTCATCTTCTTCCAAGTCAGCACCACAAATACATTTGCCCTGTTCAAGCAAGTCTTCAATAAAACTTCTTTTAAATTTAGGTGGAATAAATCCTTTTTGCCTTGAGGATTCGCCATATTCCAGGAAATCCTCAAAATAACTGTATGCTAAAACATAAGGGTAATTAGTTAAAATTAGATTTTTCCTTTTTTCTTTGTTTGAATTGAGTTTATCCTTATATCTGTCTATTTCCTCAATTAAAACATTATCCCTTTTAGATTTTTCTTCAACATCATTTGCATTAGATTCCATTAATTCATCGTTAATGTCTTTGATTTGAGTTTTTAATTTTTTAACCTTTTCCTTAGCTGTTTTCATTGAGTTTTCATAAACATTAAGATGGGATGTCAATTTGGAAATTTCATCATTCGCCTTACCCAAATCAGGAGCAATTTTCTTTTGTTTTTTAATGTATTTTTCTTCAACATTGGATAAATTTTTATTTAATGATAATACCAAGTTCAATTGGGATAATTCCAATACTGCATCTTTAATTTTTTTATGAGATGTATTCTGGAAGTATTCACCCAATCTTGCACCATCAAAGAAGAAATAATCTTCAATGTCCTGAGGAATTTTTGTATCAACAATATACTGTGCATCATCAACATTAAATTCAAGATTCCCATTATTATTTGTTTTAACTTCAAATACATCATTAAATGGCCTAGTTACTAAATCTTCGGATGTTTTATGAAATCTTCTTGAACGTTTAAATGTTAAATCTCCATAATCTTCATCAATAAAAGCCAATTCCACAATAACATCAATATCAGAATCATTAGGTGCCAATTTTAGAGATTTATTATTACATATATCCATTGCAGAGTCATCACCGTAATCATGAATCTCTTCACCATATAAACACCAGCTTAATGCATTTAACATTGTTGTTTTACCAGTACCATTATTTCCTTTGATTATTGTGAAATTTTTCTCAGGATCTCTGGCAAAATCAATGTCAACATCACGATATTGCCTATAATTTTTAATTATAACTCTATCCAATTCCATAATCTCACTTCACAATATAACTATCTAAAATACTGTCATAATCTTTTGAATAATGTTTATATCCAGATTTATAACGTTTTAACTCTAATGTTAATGTTTGAATAAGAAATTCTTTGATATCTTCATCAAAATCTTCATTATTCATAATAAAATCTATTATTTCTGTGTTCAACCTCATTAAATCACCTGTAATAATACCTATCTAAAATCTGTAAGCATTCATATGAATTTATTGCATTTTGTGCAAATTCCCGATATCTATCCACTTCCTTGTCAGATATTTTGGCGCCATATTCCGTTTTTCTTTTTGGAAAAACTATCATATCATAAATTGTAGCAAATTCCTTTCCAGGAGCCCTTCTTAAAATTCTGCCTCTTCTTTGAACGTATTCACGAGGATTTGAAGTGCTTGACATTATAATTGCAGTGTCTGCAATTGGAATATCCACACCCTCATCCAAACATTTGATTGCAACCAACACCCGATAAGAACCATCTTCAAAGCGCTTTATAATATGTTCCCTTTCAGATATCAAGTCTTTTTTAGTTTTTCTGGCAGATTCTGACTGTGTGAATTTATGCTGGGATATCCTATTATTATTTAAGATAACCTGCAATTCATCAATCTGCTGTGGAGAACAGAATATAAGAGTCTTATCCAAATCAGGATTTTCCTTTAATATCTCTTCAAATTTTACAAGCTTATCTTCAAGATTATTGATAATCCTTTGACGTTTGAGCTTTAAAGTTTCAGCCTTATCTTCTGCATCCTTTCTTTTGGAGTTTAAATAATAAGCCAACTGCTTTGTTAAGTCGACATATTCATTCATCTCTTCTGAATTCAAATCGACAATTACCGGATGATAGTAATAAGGAGTCAGATATGTCTCACCAGTATCCGGATTGATTGTATCCAATGCATCTTCAATATCAAACTGAAATACACTTCCTCCAAAGTAATCAAATAATATTTGAGTTCCATCCTCATCAAACCAACGCTCAGGAGTAGCGCTCAATCCCAATCTATAATCAAAATTGTCATTCAAGCCCAACATCTGTTTAGATGAACCGATTCCATGAACCTCATCAACAATCAAAAGGGACTTGTACTTAAAATCATCTACAAAATCCATCAAATCATCATGAGAAAGGGACAGGTGTGTTGTTACAATAACCGCCTTATCAACCAAACCCAATGAAAAATCGGCGCGCAATTCCTTCAATTGTGATAGGCGTTTGTGGTTTGCACTTGCAAAAACAACAATGTCAGAGTCATGAAATTTTTTAATGTCCTTAATCCATTGGTCAATCAGATGCAGTTGAGGACAAGCAATAACCGTCAAAAACCTGTCATGTTCATCAGATAATCTTTTAAAAGCAGAAAGTGCAGTAAATGTCTTGCCTGTTCCAGTAGCCATTTCAAAAATGCCAAAATTACCATTATCAAACCAGTTATCTATTGCTTCTTGCTGATAATCCCTTAATTTTAAATCTGACATTTTAACCTCATTTTAAACATAAACAAAATTATTTTATTCTTAAATAATTATTTGATTTAAAAACTATTTAAATATGTTTATCTTATGTTTAAAATTACTAAAAGGGCATTTAAAAAACAAAAATAATCATTAACATAGTGAAAAATATTCGAATAACCATCAGTAATAAAAAAATGACAATAGAATGACAACAAAATAACAACCATTAATTACTATGTATCCTACACATATTAACATGAAAGTTAAAGACGGAATTATCGGTTTAGTAGTAGGAGACGCCTTAGGAGTTCCTGTTGAGTTTTCCGAAAAACATGAACGTGAAATGGACCCAGTTACTGACATGCGAGAATACGGAACCCATAAACAGCCTAAAGGAACATGGTCTGACGACTCCTCAATGACAATAGCTACAATGGCAAGTATCGTCAACAAAAACGGAATCGACTACGATGACATCATGAACGAGTTCCTCAACTGGTACTATGACAATAAATACACAAACAGCGATGACGGAAAGTTTGACAGCGGAATTGCCACAGGAAACTCATTAAGAAGATATCATCACGGAACCCCTGCACTGGAATCCGGAGGCACAGGAGAGCGTGACAATGGAAACGGATCTTTAATGAGAATCCTGCCGTTGGCATTCATCCCGGACATCGATTACGATACAATCGAAAAGGTATCATCCCTGACCCATGCCCATGAAATTTCAAGGATTGCCTGCGTATTGTATGTTGAGATTGCTAGGTCAATGCTTGAAAAAGACCTTGAAATCGCTGAGCATGTAAAATCCTCATGCGATAAAATAAAGGATTACTATAAGGATTACCATTCACTTAACAAGTTTAATAAAATATTTAACAATGATTTGGACGATGTGCGCGGAAGGACATTTGTTGTGGGTTCCTTGGAATGCGTAATCCATTGCCTTTTAAACACAGACAACTATGAGGATGCCGTTTTAAAAGCAGTCAATTTCGGCGAGGACACTGACACCACAGCTGCAGTCTGCGGAGGGCTTGCCGGAATCTATTACGGCTATGACTCAATACCAAAAGATTGGATCGGTGAAATCAACAAAATCGATGAAGTCGAATCATTATGCGAGGATTATGAGACCTTTTGCAGTGGAATTTAGGAATAAAGCTATTTCAAAAATAAGGATAAAATAAAAAGTAGGACATTACATTCTAAGTCCAACTCATCTGTAATTTCGGAGCACGAACAATCCCATTCAAGAGATCGCCTGACTTTAAAGCCTTTGAAACCCATCATCTTCATGGATGCGCATAGCAATCGTGGAATTGCCTTATGCTGCCACCAAGGCAAAACCCACAGCAACTGCATAGAAACACAATAATGCCAGTATAATTTGTTTCATTATTACTCCCCCATTAATCGGTATTGTGCAATCCTAAAGCACACTTACCATTAACTCTATTGAAAAGCATATATAAAGCTTTTCGACTGCAAGTGCTTGCTTGCATCCCAAAAAACAAAACAAATGAATATGAATTCTTTAAATCAGAATAAAAGTATTAAAAAATAGGGAGGAAAAAGCATGAAAAGATCATGCTTTTGCATATTCTGGTGTTTTCTCACCACCACAATCAATTGAGTCAAGAAATCAAAACTCTAGTTAATAGTATAATCAGGACCATATATAAAGCTTTTCGACTGCAAGTGCTTGCTTGCACATTAAATTCCCCAAAAACCGTCAGCAAAATCATTTGATTGTTAAAAAAACTCAAATCCGTACAGATTTCATTTTCAAATATCTCCCGCCGGCCATGGTTCCGTTAATGGATAGGTTTATTAATTTTTACATATATAGTCAATATCGTGAATTGAATGTTTTAAACATGATAAGGACACATTAGATTGTTCGTTTAGATTAAAACAAAAATTATCACAAAAAAGGGAGAAGACGGTATAATGAAATATGCAAAAATCATAATCATGCTGGCGCTGGCCATCCTCATATTTGGGGCGGCAAGCGTCTGTGCAAGCGATGTAAACGATACGGCAACTGCCGATGCAGGCCAGATTGAACTGTCTGCAGCTGATGAAAGTGCCATTCCGGCACAAGGCAATGATGAAAGCAGTGCCCCGGACTCTGAAATATTGGGCGAGGACACAGGCACCTTTTCAGAATTGAATGAGGAAATTCAAAAAGGGGGCAACGTTACACTCAAACATAAGTACTATAAATATAATTCGGCAAGTGCCATTATGATAGTTGGCGATGACCGGGTTATTGACGGCAACGGTACGGTCATCGATCTGGCCGCATCAAGCAACAACACAGAATTATTTGAAATATATGGCGTAAGAGTAACAATCAAAAACATGACCATTATAAATGCGAACTATATGATGCAGGGAGGAGCGATTTGCTTTACTGAGGAAGGTACTGTGACAAACTGTAATTTCATCAACAACCATGCTCCAAAAGGCGGTGCAATTTATTTTTTTAGGGGAGGCGAAGTTTCAAATTGTAATTTCACCAATAACACTGCTACATCCGGCAGCGGCGGTGCAATTTACGTAGAGAACCGCGAGTTTATTGTGACAAATTGTAATTTCACCAATAACATTGCCGAAGGCGGCAGCGGCGGTGCAATCTATTACAATAATGAGTCAAGGGGAAATCTGATAGGCACTAGCTTTAAATCCAACAAGGCAACCGGCCAGGAAAGCTATGGCGGCGCAGTTTACTTCAATAACGGAGGCGATGTGACAAACTGCAGGTTCATTGACAATATGGCCCCTCAAAGAATTGGCGGTGCCGTCTATTTCTATGCGGGTGAAAGTTCAGTTGCAGATTCTGTCTTCATAAACAATTCCGCAGGCAATTTCGCCGCAGTACACCTGTCATTCGGAGTGGGAAACATTTCAGGATGCCTCTTCATCAACAACACAGCCGAGTTTGGAATCGTCGGCCAGGCATGGGAATCATACGAGCAGATGAGCGTCAGCAACAACATCTTCCTCAACAATTCCGTCACACTCTATGTCATTGACTTTGCAGACAACTCAAACCTGAATGTTGACTGCAACTGGTTTGGAAGCGATGAAACCGATTATGCAAACAATCCCGATTCACCAAACTGCAAGGCATGGCTCTTTTTAAACGCAACAGCAACCCCCGATGCAATATCAGTTGGCGATGCGTCAGACATCCTCTTTAAACTGCAGATGTACAATTCAACTTCAGTAAATGTGACAGGCTACAACAACGGCCTTTTATATCCGGTCAATCTGACAGTGACTCCATCCAAGGGCAATGCCGATAAAAAGAGCGTCAGATTAGATGAACCGCTCACATATACAGCAACCGCCTGGGGCTGCGGCAGCATAACAGCTTCAATCGGAGATGCCGCATACACCGTCGAATTAAGAATTTCAAAGGCAAATTCAACATTGACAGTTGAGAATATGACATTCGACTATAATTCCACCGGATCTGTTCAGGTGTCATTCTTCAATGCCACAGGCATTGTTGCCAATGTCGCCGGCCATCCTGAAGCCAACGTAACAGTCAATGGAAATACAATAACCGTTTCCAACCTTGCCGCAGGAAACTACACCCTGAACGTGACAACAGCAGTTGACGACAATCACAATCCGGTAAGCAAAACCGCAGGCATTACCGTAAACAGGCTATCCGCCAAAATCATTCTGGTCAATGAAACACTTGATTTGAAAGTGAACCAGATGGGCACAGTTCCGGCGACTCTGACACCAGAGGGTGCAGGCGATCCGTCATATGTCTCCAGCAATGAAAGTGTTGTCAGAGTAGTTGATGGTTTCTACCTCGCTTCCGGCAAAGGCACAGCCATCATAACCCTTTCATTTGCAGGCAACGAGAATTACACTGCCGCTGAAAACAGGACAATAAGAGTTACCGTCACACTGAATGATGCAAGCGTCAGCGTTAAGAACAGCACCCTGGATTTGAAGGTTGGTGAGCGATTCGACCTTAATGCCACATCCGTTCCGCATTACCTGAATATCGAATATGTATCCAATAATCCATCTGTTGCCAGTGTTAGCGATTACGGCATCGTTACCGCAGTGGGAGAAGGCACAGCCATCATCACAGTGACTGTCGGAAACAATGAAACCTATGCTTTAAACTCCACCAACGTCACAGTGAAAGTAAGCAAAATGGCCAGCGAGATTATGCCGAATTCAGTTTCAATCGTCTACAACACTGATGAATACCTGACAATCACTTTAAAAGACGCCACCGGCAAAGCTATCTCCGGAGCTAGCGTGAACGTCAACCTGAACGGCGATAAAGCATACCAAACCGATGCAAACGGCCAGATCAAAGTTTCAACCAAAGGTTTAGACCCTAATGCATACACTGCAAAAGTAACATTCAACGGAAATGCCAAATATCTCCCAACTGCCAAGGACGTTAAGGTCACAGTCAAAAAGGCCAAACCGAAAATAACCGCCAAAAAGAAAACCTACAAATCCAAAAACAAAAAGAAAAGGTTCACAATAACCCTAAATGACAACAAAGGAAAGGCAATCAAAAACGCAAAGGTCAGGCTGATAGTCAAAAAGATAACAACCAAAAAATCCAAAAAGAAAACAAAAACAACAAGAAAAAACATAGTTAAAACAAACAAAAAGGGAAAGGCAACCTTCAAGGTCAACAGAAACAAAAAGGGCAAATACCAGGCAATAATAATCTACAAGGGAAACAAGTACTACAGCAAAGTCATCAAAAAAGTAAAAATAACAATCAAGTAGGCGGACAAAAATTCCACCTACACCATTTTCTTTTTTATACCACCAACCATTCAAACATTCGCCACTTCCGATTCAGCCCGCCACTATTGAAAATCCATTTCGATGAAGGAATGATAGAAAATAGCGTTCAGTGTTTTCGTGAAGGCTTTTCGCCCAAGAAGAACATTGATCAATTAAAATACTTACATTTATATATGACATTCCATAGATTATAATACAAGAGAGT
>Ga0310695_10007455_pt1 | contig 17449 bp, 17 predicted proteins | sample RumenRJG_04DNA_FD_203882 | JGI IMG/M metagenome (GOLD analysis project Ga0310695, IMG submission 203882) | Bovine rumen microbial communities from Lethbridge, Alberta, Canada - RJG_04 (v2) (version 2) | ecosystem: Host-associated > Mammals > Digestive system > Stomach > Rumen | place: Canada...
CATGCGCTATCTGCCCACGCTGAAAAGCTTCCGGGCCTTTGTCAACAAAGTAAACGCAAAATGATTTTTTCACGAGAAAAATACACGCCTAAGCAGAAAGGAGCGTTTTCCCATGCGCGTCAGAAAAGCGATCATTCCCGCGGCGGGTCTGGGTACCCGCCTCCTGCCCAACACCAAGAGCATCCCCAAGGAGATGCTGCCTCTGGTCGACCGGCCTGTTCTGCAGTATATTGTGGAAGAAGCCGTAGCCGCCGGTGTTGAGCAGATCCTGATCATCACCAACCGCGGCAAATCTCCCATCGAAGACTATTTTGACTACGCCCCCGATCTGGAAGCCCGCCTGCTGCAGGACGGCAAAGAGAAAGAGGCCCAGATCGTGCGGCAGGTCGCCGACATGGCGGACGTGCTCTTCCTTCGCCAGAAGGAGACAAAGGGCCTGGGTCACGCCGTGTGGCGGGCCAAGAGCTTTGTGGGAAACGAACCCTTTGCCGTACTGCTGGGAGACGATATCATGCTCAGCGAAAAGCCCGTACTCAAGCAGCTGGTGGAAGCTGCCGAGGCCAACGGCGGCAGCGCCGTGGCCGTACACGAGGTGCCGGATGAGCTGATCGTCAAGTACTCCTCCGTCAAGCTGGAGGAGAAGGTCGCCGACCGGGTATACCGCATCAGCGACATGAATGAGAAGCCCACCCTGGATGAGAAGTATTCCAATTTCGCCATCCTGGGCCGCTATGTGCTGACACCCGCGGTCTTTGATATCCTGGAGCACACCGCCCCCGGCCGCAACAATGAGATCCAGCTGACCGACGGCATGAAGGAGCTGGTGCGCCATGAGCCCATGTTCGCCGTGGACTTTGAGGGTGCTCGCTATGACACCGGCAACCTGAAGGGCTATCTGGAGGCCATCATCGACTTTGCCCTGCGCAATGAGGAGGCCGGCGACTGGCTGCGCCAGTTCATTATCGAAAAAGCAGACATGCTTCGCTGACTATTACCGCTTCACCTAAGCAGATCTGGCCGGGTCTGTGAACGTGGGCATCTTTCAAGCGGCTTATTGTGGGGATTGTTATATGTGCATGCTTCAACTTGATAAAAAAGAACAGCATTGCCTTTTTGCGGTTTTGTCACTCAGCTTTCTTTTCTATTTGTGGATCGCATATAACATCCCTTATGCCGCGGACGATTGGTTCTGGGGGGTGCCTGCTGGTATACGGCATTTCTGGTCCGCCGATCAAAACAGCAGGTATTTTGGAAACCTAATCGAGCTTGTACTCACCCGAGCGCCTTTCCTGAAAACGCTTTTCATGGCCTTTATTTTTACACTCATTCCCGCCATGGCTACAGCGCTCTCTTTGCTCTTTTCTGCAGACATGCCCGGCGATGCGAATAAGGGCCTTTCTGTGTTTCTGCTTCTTGCCGGAAATTTCTTCGTGCTCAGCATGCCCGCTGAAATATGGCAGCAGACCTACGGTTGGGTTGCCGGTTTTTCTAATTTCGTCGTCTCTGCATGTTTGCTTTACCTTTTTTATTATGTCCTGTGCCGGCAGCTTCTCGTTCCGGTACAATTGAAAACCAGATCTGCTGCCGTGATCGGCGCTTTTTTTCTGGGCCTGTTCCTCCAGCTGCTTCTGGAAAACATTACGGTTTATGTATGTATTGTAACCATACTCTGCGCTCTATTTTTCCTTTACCGTGAAAAACGCCTGTCGCCCTTCCTCCTTTCACTCAGCGCCGGGGTCCTTTTGGGGACTGTCATTATGTTTAGCAGTGGGATTTACACCGTTCTTTTTCAAGACGGATCCGCTTTAAACGGATACCGACAGCTGACATTCGACCTCCACAGTAGTCTGCCGCAGATTGTCCTCATCTTACTAAAACGCTTCTTTACGGACTTTACCCATAAAATATGGAGTGGCAGTTGGATCATATGTTTTTATATCTCTCTTTTGCTTCTGTATTCTGCGGTGAAGAAGGGGCGGGGATCCAGCCGCTGCGTGTTTTCCATCTGCCAGGGTATCATGCTGGTCTATCTTTTGTTGTCCCATTTTTGCGGGCCGATCCATCTCCCTACCTTTTTCCCTGTCCACCACCTGCAATCACTAATGGCCCCGCTCTATTTTCTGGTTTGCCTTATTGAGATCCTGGTACTCTGGCGGAAAGACAGGCTGCTGTTCTTTCTCGTCTTTTTCTGGGTATCCGTTCCCGCGCTGATCGCCCCTATGGTCATTGTGAACACAGCCGGACCGCGAACCTTCATTACCTCCACCATGGGTTTGATCCTGTTTGCGTTGCTTGTAACGGCTCAGCTTTGGCCCTATTTTTCTAAAACCCTTGCCCGTGGTCTCTCACTGCTGAGCGCGCTTGCCCTGCTTGTTGTAAGCGTGCGCTGGTGCGCAATCTATCTGGCCATCGGCAGCGTCCAGCGGGAGAGGGCGGCGCTGATTCGGGCCGCCCAGCAATCACATGTGCAGGAAATCGAACTACCCCCTTTCCCCTATTCCGATTATATTTGGATGGTGGATCCCTTGGATGAAGAAAGCGGCGCCCGGTTCGATACGTTCTATCAGATCCCCCCAGGAACGGCAGTCATTGCGCCGGAGCCGGAACCCGATTATGAACAAAAACACATGTACTGGTATTGAGTCATCCTTATTCTTGACTTTTCTCACGGGCAGTACTAAAATGGCAATACAATCAAACAAAGGGGAGCTGGGTATTCCCGGCTGAGACAGGTCCACAAGAGGATCTGAACCCTGGAACCTGATCCGGATAATGCCGGCGTAGGAAACAGTACTGCGTAATACCGCGGGTTCCATTTGAACCCGCGGTATTACGCACCTGCTTCCAAAAATCTTTGGGAGGTAGAAATATGAAAAGCAACAAACTCACCCTGCGCGCGCTGACAGAAGGCGCGGTCTTTGTGGCTCTGGCCCAGGTGCTCAGTTACCTGAAGCTCTTTGAGCTGCCCCAGGGCGGCTCTATCACCGTGGCCATGCTGCCCATCTTTATCTATTGCGCCCGCTGGGGCTTCGGTCCCGGCATGCTGGCCAGCTTTGTGTACAGCATCCTGCAGCTGCTGCTGGACGGCGCCTATGCCTGGGGTTGGCAGTCCATGCTGGGGGATTACATCGTGGCCTTTACCGTGCTGGGCTTTGCGGGTCTTTTCCACAAGCAGTATCACGGCTTCTTCATCGGCACGGTGGTGGGCAGTCTGGCCCGCTTCCTGGTCCACTATCTGGTGGGCGTATGGGTCTGGGGCGAGTACATGCCGGATACCTTCTTCGGCATGACCATGACCACCCCCTGGTTCTACTCCTTCCTGTACAACGGCAGCTACATGCTCATCGACATGCTTCTTTGCCTGGTGGTCGGGCTGCTGCTGTTCAAGCCCCTTGGCAAGTATCTCCGGGGCGAGGATCTCAAGCGCTGAAATACACAAAATGTTCGGGCAGGGTCATGAACCCTGCCCGTGTTATTATGAAACGTAGAGATAGGCCGGTTCTGTCACGGCGGTGCCGCCGGGGCCTTCAAAGACCGCCTGCACCCCCCAGCCGTCGGCCGACGGGGGGATATCGCTGACGCCGATGGTGTCCAGCTCCAGCTCCTGCAGCTGCAGGCCCGGGTGCTTTTCCATGGCCTCCTCCAGGGTGTAGACCGTACCGTCCGGGTCCACCACCTGCCAGTGGATGCTCTCTGCGTTCTCTGCGTGGGCGATGAACCAGGTGTGCCCACCCGCGGCGATGTACTCGCTTCGGGGATTCTTGGTGATCACCACCGCGTTCTCCGTATCCTCCGGGGCGGCCGCATCCGTTTCGATGCTCGCCTGGGGCGGCTCCTCAGACCAGAACAGGGTCAGGGTGGACTTCTCCATGCCCGCAAAGGCCCGGTCCGCCCAGCCGTCATATTCCTCCTGGGTGATGGGATTGCCCTCAGCGTCCTGGCAGCTGATCTCCGGCTCGGTGCTGTCGTCGGTATACGCGGTGGTCTTGTTGGCCAGGGCCTCCTGCTGGACGTGCCCGTTCTCCAGCCAGATCGCCGTAAGCGTCTGATCGTAATAGGCAGCGCCGTTGCGCAGCATGTCCTCGCACACATAGGCATAGCGCCCCGATGCGCCGTCATAATAACAGGGCAGGGATTCCTGGATCAGATCCGGCCAGCTCTCCCACTCCTCGCCGCTGGTCTCGCAGGGGACGAGCCGGGAATAGTCCTCGCTGACCTCATAGAAATTGGCGTAGGTAAAGAGACCTGTGCCCTGGGTCGAGGCGGCGATCACTTCCAGCCTGCCGTTGTGGTCCAGGTCCGTGATGGCGTAAAACCAGGGCTCGGCAGAATCCTTTACGGTCCACAGATCCGCGTACCGCGCGATCAGCTCCCGCTGCTCGGCGTCAGTCACCTTCGGCCTGGCCTCAGTTTCCGTTTTGTCCGCCTGCACCGGGGCTTCACTGACGGGCGGGGATACATAGACGGTCTCCCCTTCTTTTTCCGCGCCGCATGCCGAAAACACCGTCAGCAGCATGACGGCCGCCAGAAACGCGGCCAGACGCCGGCCGGAGCCGCGAAGCGTTTTTCTTCTGCTCATCTTTTATCCTCCTACTGTTGGGCTTGTGTTTCTATACAGGTGCGTTCATTTTACCACAGCTTTTTCCCGTCTTCAACGGCGTTGCGAAAGTTTTCAAAAAGATTAAGACTCTGCCCCTTCCCGACGAAAACGGCCTGCAAGTTTTTGTTGACAGATTGACATTTCATGCGATATAATGACCACTCGACAGCGCTTGCTGTCGAGTGGTTCTTTTGTCAACTACTTCGATCCGCAGCCGCGGTTCGATGTTGAGTATCATCACGAAAGGAGTGCACAGAATGTTCCGTACCTACCAGCCCAAAAAGCGCCAGCGCAAGAAAGAGCACGGTTTCCGCAAGAGAATGAGAACCGCCAACGGGCGCAAGGTCCTTGCCCGCCGCAGAGCGAAGGGCAGAGCCAAGCTCAGCTACTGAGTCACCCCACCGTGAGCAGGGCAACAAAACAATCAACAAAACAATAATATTTTAGGGCGGAGCGATCCGCCCTTTAGGTGTTTGTTCTGATTTTGGGAGGCAGCGTCGCTTGAACGTCCGGAATACTTTAAAAAAGAACAGCGAGTTCAGGCGGCTCTATACCCGCGGCAAAAGCGCGGTCAATTCCTATATGGCGGTCTACTGCCGCCGCAACGGCAGTCCGGTCAACCGGCTGGGCTACACCGTGTCCACCAAGCTGGGACACGCGGTGGTCCGCAACCGTGTCCGCCGCCGTCTGCGGGAGATCGTGCGGCTCAATTCCCCCCGGCTGAAAACCGGCTGGGACATCGTCATCGTGGCACGGCGGCGCTGTGTGGGCGCCGACTACCGCAAGATGGACGCCGCGTTCCTCCGCGCCTGCGGAGAGCTGGGTCTGCTGAAGGAGGCAGAAGCATGAAACACGTTCTCATCGCCTGCATCTGTTTTTATCAGCGGCATATCTCCCCTGGCCGGCCCCCCTGCTGCCGCTTTATGCCCACCTGCTCACACTATGCGATACAGGCCATCGAAAAATACGGCGCCCTGAAGGGCGGCTGGCTGGCTCTGCGCCGCATCAGCTGCTGCCATCCTTTTTATAAAGGAAGGCGCGGCATTTACGATCCCGTTCCCTGAACGGACAAACGGAGGCCGCAAGGCCTTATAACAAAAGAACATTGAGGAGAACTCTATGTGGGCAACAATCACTAAACCCTTTGCCTGGCTCATGGTATGGCTCTATGAGCATACGGGCAACTATGGTATAGCGGTCATCCTCTTCGCTCTCGCCGTGAACCTGATCCTGACCCCGTTCATGGCCAAGAGCAAAAAGAGCATGATGCGCTCTTCCCGCCTGGCTCCCAAGATCGCGGAACTGCAGCGGCGCCATGAGGGCAACCAGCAGAAGCTCAACGCGGAGATGCAGAAGCTCTACCGCGAAGAGGGCGTCAATCCCATGTCCGGCTGCCTCTGGTCCCTGATCCCCTTCCCCATCCTGATCGCGCTGTACAGCGTCATCCGCCAGCCGATCACCCGCATGATGTTTGCGTCCAGCGACGTGGTCACCACGCTGCAGGAATACTTTGTAGCCAAGGGCTTTGAACTGAGCGCTACCGGCCGTTCCGGCGCCTATATCGAGATCCAGCTGGCCGATCTGGCCCATCAGTACTGGAACGAGATCCAGACCGCTCTGGCCGGCAAGCTGGACCGTCTGCTGGACCTTGACTTCAGCTTCCTGGGTCTGAATCTGGGCGAACAGCCCCGGTGGAATTTCTTCATGGACACGAATTGGAGCGACGCCTCCGTATGGCTGCCCGCTCTGGGTCTGTTTCTGATCCCCTTTATCTCCGCGCTTCTGTCCTGGGCGGCCATGCAGATCAGCAGCAAGACCAATCCCACCACTGACACGACCGGCCAGGCCGCGAGCACCATGAAGACCATGAACTTCATGATGCCCCTCATGTCCATCTGGATCTGCTTTGTCATGCCCGCCGCCATGGGTATCTACTGGATCGCCAACAGCGTGTTCGGCATCATCCGTGACTTCGTGCTGACCAAGGTGTTCAAGCGTCAGCTGGACATCGAGGACGCCGAGCGCCAGGCCCAGCGCAGCGCCCGGGAAAAGGAACTGGAGCGCAAGCGCCTGGAGACCGAGCTGCTGCGCGCCCAGGGCAAGACCGAGGTCAACACCAACACCAGCAAGAAAAAACGCCAGGCCGGTGAGAAGCAGGAGCGCGAGGAGCGCCGTGCCGCCGCCGAGAAGGCGGAGCGCGCCGCACGTCGGGAGCGTCTCGGCATCAAGGAGGCGGAGAAGCCCGCTTCCCAGGTGGGCAACCGCCGCTATGCCAGAGGCCGCGCCTATGTGCCCGACCGTTTCAGCAATCCCGAGACCGCCGCGGAGGCCACTGCCGCTGCCGCTCTGGAATCTGAAGGCGCCGATGCCATCGACGAGACCGTGGAAGAGGCCGTCCCCGCTGTGGTAAGCGCTGCGGAAGCTGTCGCTGAAACTGTGGAGGAAACGGCGGAAGACGCGGTCGAGCTGGTGGAAGACACCGTTGAAACCGTAGAGGACGCGGTCCAGGCCGCAGAAGAGACTGCTTCCGCTGTGGAAGACGCCGTCGAGGAACTGAACGCCGCCGCGGAAGACGCGTCGATCAGCCCCGCCCAGGCAGCCAAGGCCGCAGAGGCCGCCATCGCCGCGGAGCCTGCGGATGCTGCTTCGGCAGACGATAACGATACAGGAGAATAACATGATCAAAACATTGGAAAAGACCGGCCGCACGGAAGATGACGCCATCGCCGCCGCCCTGGCGGAGCTGGGTCTGGACCGTGACGACGTGTCTGTTGAAATCGTAGAACGCGCCAAGTCCGGCTTCCTGGGCATCGGCGCCTCTCCGGCCGTGGTCCGGGTAAGCTACGAGGCGGAAGACGAGCCGGAAGCTCCCGCGGAGCCCGAGATCGTCGAGGCCGCGGCGGAAGAAGCCCCGGCGCCCGCTGCCGCGGCGGAGGAGAATCCCGACTACGCCGCCATCCGTACCTTCCTGTCCGGCTTGCTGGAGCGCATGGGCGTCAAGGCCGATATCGAGATCGGTCCCCGTGACAACGGCGGCGTCAACGTGAACCTGTCCGGCAGCGGCATGGGCGCCATCATCGGCCGCCGGGGCGAGACCCTGGACGCCATCCAGCACCTGACCAACTATGTGGTCAACCGCGGCAGCGACAAGCGCATGCACATCAGCGTGGACGCCGAAAACTACCGCAGCAAGCGGGAGGAATCCCTGGCCCGCCTGGCCGAAAAGATGGCCGAGAAAGCCATCAAGTACAAGCGCAGCATGGCGCTGGAGCCCATGAACTCCTATGAGCGCCACGTGATCCACACCGCTCTGCAGAATTACGAGGGCGTCACCACCAGCTCCACCGGTGAGGAGCCCAACCGCCGGGTCGTGGTCTCCTATGTGAAGCCGGAGCCCACCAGCAACAAGCCCCAGAGCCGCGAGTGGGCATAAGCACAGGAATCTTCTGAATAACTTTATGTGCACAGCACATCGGAGGTATTGACATGATTTTTGAAAAAGTGGCCGCTGAACTGGCCCAGCAGTTTGAATTGGATCCCGCAACCATCAGCATGGACACCAACCTGGTGGACGATCTGGGCGCGGACTCCCTGGACGTGGTCGAGCTGATCATGGCTCTGGAGGACAGCTTCGGCATCGCCATCTCCGACGAGGACGCCGCGGAGCTCTACACCGTGCGCCGCATCGTGGAGTATCTGGAAAAGCTGCAGTAAGCGCCTGTCGAAACAAGAGAGGATCGTTTGCGTCTGCAAACGGTCCTCTGTCTTTCTGACCAAAAAGCGAAGCCGCCCGGCTTCGCTTTTTGGCTTCTGCGGCTCTTGACTTCCCCGGGATCTGTGCTAAAATACGTAGTACCCTACTTATTTGAGGTGAAGCCCATGAATCACGAGATCCCCATGGGGATGCGTTTTTCCCTGCTGCACCGCTCCTTCCGAAAGAAGATGGACGAGATGCTGCGGGAAAAGGATCTGACCGGGGTCCAGTTCGGCGTGCTGGGCGCGCTGATGCACATGGAGCGCAGCGGTGCCGAGGAGATCAACCAGAAGGATCTGGAGCAGGTGACTCATGTCACCCATCCCACCATGACCGAGATCATCAAGCGACTGGAAAAGAAAGAATTGATCCGCTGCGAGGTGAGCCGGCGGGACCGCCGGTACAAGCAGATCAGCTCTACAGAAAAATGCCACAGCCTGCAGCAGGCGGCCAAGGCTGTGGAAGAGGAAACGACGCAGTGGCTCTGCCGGGATCTGAGTCCGGAACAGCTGCGTCAGCTGGAGGAGATCACCGACGTGATGCTACGCAACGCCTTTGAGTCCTGCGGGAAAGGATGTGACTGCCCATGATCAAAACCTTTATGAAGTGCGTCCGGGAATTCAAGCGCCCCACCATCCTCACGCTGCTGTTCATCGTGGCGGAGGTCTTCATCGAGGTGCTGATCCCCTTCTACACCGCGGATTTGGTCAACGACATCAAGGCCGGCTCCCCCATGAGCCAGGTGGTGCGGCTGGGGCTGATCCTGGTGGTCATGGCCATCATCTCCCTGGCATGCGGCGGCGCCGCCGGGTACACCGGGGCCAAGGCCTCCGCGGGCTTTGCCCGGAACGTGCGGCGGGATGTGTTCACCCGGGTGCAGGCCTTCTCCTTTGAGAACATCGACAAGTTTTCCACCGCCTCCCTGGTGACCCGTATGACCACGGACATCACCAATGTGCAGATGGCCTTCATGATGGTGATCCGCATCGCGGTGCGCGCGCCGCTGATGTTCGTGTTCTCCGTGGTCATGGCCTACATCATGGGCGGCTCCCTGGCCACCACCTTCGTGATCGTGATCCCGGTGCTGATCGCCGGGCTGCTGCTGATCGCGCGGGAGGCCATGCCCTCTTTCCGGGCGGTGTTCCGCAAGTACGACAAGATGAACGAATCCGTGGAGGAGAACGTCCGGGCCATGCGCGTAGTCAAGGGCTTCGCCCGGGAGGACTATGAGAAGCAGAAATTCGCCGCGGCCTCCCACAACATCTGCATGGACTTCACCCATGCCGAGCGGGTCGTGGCTCTCAACGCCCCTCTGATGCAGCTGTGCATCTACTTCAACATGGTCTTCGTGCTGTACTTCGGCTCCCGGCTGATCATCACCAGCGGCGGCTCCGTCATCGACGTGGGCCAGATCTCCTCCATGCTGACCTACGGCATGCAGATCCTCATGTCCCTGATGATGATCTCCATGATCTACGTGATGCTCACCATGTCCATGGAATCCATGCGCCGCATCGTGGAGGTGCTGCAGGAGGAGCCCTCGCTCCACAATCCGGCGGACCCGATCACGGAGGTCCCCGACGGCTCCATCGACTTTGAGGGCGTGTCCTTCAAGTATTCCAGGACCGCCCAGAACAACGCCCTGGAGAACATCGACCTGCACATCAGCTCCGGTATGACCGTGGGCATCCTGGGCGGCACCGGCTCCAGCAAATCCACCCTGATCCAGCTGATCCCCCGGCTCTACGACGTGACCGAGGGCAGCGTGAAGGTGGGCGGCATCGACGTGCGCAGCTATGACATCGAGACCCTGCGCAGCGCCGTGTCGGTGGTGCTGCAGAAAAACCAGCTGTTCTCCGGCAGCATCAGGGAGAACCTGCGCTGGGGCAGCGCCGACGCCAGCGACGAGGAGTTGGCCGCGGCCTGCCGCCTGGCCCAGGCGGATGAGTTCATCCAGTCCTTCCCCGAAGGCTACGACACCCACATCGAGCAGGGCGGCACCAACGTGTCCGGCGGTCAGCGGCAGCGCCTGTGCATTGCCCGGGCCCTGCTGAAGAAACCCAAGATCCTGATCCTGGACGACTCCACCAGCGCGGTGGACACCAAGACCGACGCGAAGATCCGGGAGGGCTTCCGGGCCTACATCCCGGAGACCACCAAGATCATCATCGCCCAGCGGGTGGCCTCCGTGCGGGACGCGGACATGATCGTGGTCATGGACAACGGCCATATCGCCGACATGGGCGACCATGAGACCCTGCTGCAGCGCTGCGGCATTTACCGCGAGGTCTACGAGCAGCAGACGAACGGAGGTGACAGCGATGAATAAAAGACACGCAGGCGGCAATCTCCGCGCAAATTTCGGCGCCATCAAGTGGACGCTGAAAAAGTTCTTCGGCTTTTATCCGGTGCTGGCGCCCCTGTCCATCTTCTGCATCCTGTTCTCCGCCGTCGTCTCTGCGATCCCCTCGCTGTTCGTGCAGAACGTGCTGGCCATCGTGGAGCAGTGGTACCGCAGCGGCGACTGGGCCGCCGCCAGGGCGGAGCTGGTCCCCTATTTTATCCTGCTCATCTCCCTGTATGTGCTGTCCATGATCTCCATCACCGTGGAGTCTCAGCTGATGGCCGTCATCACCCAGGGCTTTCTGGATAAGATGCGCCAGGAGATGTTCGGCGATATGCAGGACCTGCCCATCCGCTATTTCGACACCCATAAGCACGGCGATATCATGAGCTTCTATACCAATGATATCGACACCCTGCGGCAGCTGATCTCCCAGTCCCTGCCCTCGCTGATCCGCTCGGTCTCCATCGTGCTGGTGGTGTTGGCCATCATGCTGTATTTCAGCATCTGGCTGACGCTGGTGCTGCTGGTGGGCGTGGTCGCCATGTACTTCGTCACCAAGGTGGTGGGCGGCGGCTCCGCCAAATACTTCATGGAACAGCAGCGCACCGTGGCCGCCACAGAGGGCTTCATCCAGGAGATGATGAACGGCCAGAAGGTCATCAAGGTCTTCTGCCACGAGGAACAGAGCATAGAAGACTTCGACAAGGTCAACGACGCCCTGTACCACGTCAGCTCCCGGGCCCACGCCTACGCCAGCATCCTGGGTCCCATCATCGCCAACATCGGCAATATCCTCTATGTGTCCCTGGCCCTGATCGGCGGCGTGTTTCTGCTGGCGGGCGTGCCCAATGTGAGCCTGTCCGGCATGGCCTTCAGCATCAGCATCCTGGTGCCCTTCCTGAACATGACCCGGCAGTTCACCGGCAACGTCAACCAGCTGAGCCAGCAGATCAACGCCATCGTCATGGCCGGCGCCGGCGCCCAGCGCATCCGCATGCTCACCCAGGAGCAGCCGGAGACCGACGAGGGCTATGTGACCCTGGTCAACGCCAGGATCGCCGAGGACGGCAGCGTCACCGAGTCGGCCGAGCGTACCGGGCACTGGGCCTGGCGGCACCCCCACAGCGCCGACGGCAGCGTCACCTACACCCTCCTGCGGGGCGACGTGCGCATGTTCGATGTGGACTTTTCCTATGAGGAAGGCAAGGAAGTGCTGCACGATGTGACGGTCTACGCCGAGCCCGGCCAGCAGGTGGCCTTCGTGGGCGCCACCGGCGCGGGCAAGACCACCATCACCAACCTCATCAACCGTTTCTACGATATCGCCGACGGCAAGATCCGCTACGACGGCATCAACATCAACAAGATCAAAAAAGCCGACCTGCGCCGCTCCCTGGGTCTGGTGCTGCAGGACACCAACCTGTTCACCGGCACGGTGCTGGAGAACATCCGCTATGGGCGGCTGGACGCCAGCGACGAGGACTGCGTGGCCGCGGCAAAGCTCTCCGGCGCGGACGATTTCATCTCCCGCCTGCCCGAGGGTTACGAGACCATGCTCACCAACAACGGCGCCAACCTGTCCCAGGGGCAGCGCCAGCTGCTGGCCATTGCCCGGGCTGCCGTGGCTGACCCGCCGGTAATGATCCTGGACGAGGCCACCTCCTCCATCGACACCCGCACCGAAGCCATCGTGCAGCGGGGCATGGATAAGCTGATGGAAGGCCGCACTGTCTTCGTCATCGCCCACCGGCTCTCCACGGTCATGGATTCCGATGTGATCATGGTGCTGGACCACGGCCGCATCATCGAGCGGGGCAGCCATGAACGGCTGATTGCCGAAAAGGGCACCTATTATCAGCTGTACACCGGCGCTTTCGAGCTGGAGTAAGCGCAAGGCAAAACAAAAAGCCCTCAAGCGGCTGCCGTTGCTTGAGGGCTTTTTCAGAATTCTTAAGATGACAAAAACAGCCTTTGGGTTTATAGTATGCTCAGCAAAAAGGATTACGGAGGACAACATGAAAAAACTGCTTTTGATTTCCCTGCTCTGTCTGGCGCTGCCGCTCAGCGCCTGCGGGAAGGCCGCCCCCGCTGCCCCGGCGCAGACCGCGGCCGAACCCACCGCCGCAGAGGAAGCCCCGGCCCCCGCGGACGCGGCTCCCGCCCAGGCTGCTGCCGCAGAAAACGGATCCGACGAAAGCGCCCAACAGGCAGCCCTGGGCGAGCTGCTGGGCTGGATGCGGGACTATGTGACCATCGGCACCGCGGGCAGCTCTCTGCGCGCCGCAGCCGCCGCGGCGGAGCTGCTGGACTGGGCTGACGGCTGCACGCTGGATGCGGCGGGCGTCGCCGCCGCCTACGAGGCCTGGGTTCCCACCATGAATCCGGACATCCCCGCAGACTTTGCCGAACAGCTGGGCGCCGTGGACTTCAGCGTGCGCATGCTCACCGGCGAAGATACCGAACAGGCCGCCATGCTGCTGGCCGACGCGGGCTGCGAGGACTGCGGGTATCCCTGGGATGAACATGCGCTGTCCGTGACGGAAGCGCTGATGCAGGCCGCGGGCCTGCGCTGACCGAAGAACGGCTCTGCCAAGCATTGGCAGAGCCGTTCTTTCATTTGCGCTCCAGAAGATAATAGCGCATGGGCACATTCTCGAATTCATAAAAGCTGTCTATCGCTTCCACCACATCGTAGTTTTCCGTCAGCAGCGGATCCCCCTCGTAGGCGATGCTGACGATATACTTGGTTTTCCGCTGCCGCACCGAGTCCTCGATCTCCTGCCGCATTTCCGGCAGATCCAGGTTCAGCACGCAGAAAAACTTCCCCTGGGGCACGTAGCCGGTCACCGTGTATTCGCCCAGATCCAGGAAGCCGTAATTCAGCAGGCTCTGATCCTCCGATGCCGTGATGATCTCCGCAAAGCGGCTGTACCACATGTCCTCCCGCGCGTAAGCGGTGTAAAAGCTGTTGACGGAATGCCGCCGGGCAAAGAGTCCTCCGCCCGCCAGGAAGACGGCGCACAGCAGCGCCGTGACGGTCCGCCGGGTACGGGCGCTTCTCCGCGCAAGCCCCAGGTGCCGAAAACCCTGTTCCCCCAACCAGGCGATGGTCAGGGCGCCGGGAACGCACAGGGCCGCCATGCCGAAGGCATAGTAGTCGTAGGCCGCGCCGCCGATGTAGAGGAAGATCACCGTACAGACATACAGGCAGCCCATGCCCAGCTTGAAGGGCCACTTGCTTTTGGACAACAGGATGCCCAAAACACCGATCCCCATCAGCAGGGTCATCCGGGCGTTCCACAGCAGGCCGTGCCGCAGATTGGTCCACAGGAAAGCCAGCCGGTTCCCCTCCAGCTGCGGGTAGAGCACGACGTTGTTGTAGAAGTAGCTGACGAAAGCGTCCTTCAGGGCGTGATTCACGCCGAAGTACACGAGCCACGGTGCCGTCACCGCCAGCAGCCCCAGCAGGAAGGCGCCCGCCGCGCGCCACAAGCCCGCCGGGTCCCGGCGGCAGAGCTGCAGTGCCAGGACAAACAGCATATATCCGATGTAGACCCCCAGCAGCGTGAACTTCATCCACAGCAGGCAGCCCGCCGCCGCGCCCAGGACAAAGATCCGGCCCCGGGAGGGCACATAAGCGCCGTCTGTCACATAGCTTTGGATCATACAGTGCAGCGGCAGATACAGCAGGGCCAGGCCCAGCTGCTCCACACTGCCGCCCAGATAGAAGGCATAGCTGCTGCACAGTACCGCCGCCAGGCCGGGAAGCACCAGGGCGTAAGCCCCGGGACTCACCAGCAGGTCCGCGGTGCGCCAGGTGAGATACAGAAAGCCCGCCATACACAGGCACTCCAACAGGTACACGCCCAGATAGTCGGTGTGGGAGATCAGCCAGGACAGGCCATAGAGGAAATAGAGCAGTACGCCCTTTTGCTCATAGATATCCCGGTAGACCACACGGCCGTTGAACATGGCCTTGCCCACGGTGAAGAAGCAGTTGGTATCCACCCAGTCGTTGAGCGGGTACAGGGGCGAGCTGCGGGAACAGAGCCCCAGCATCACCGCAGCGATGGCCAGACAGTATAAAAACCGCAGACCCCGGCGGACAGACCGCCGGGGATCCTTTTCGGACGCAAGCATCATTCAGCCCTCTCAGCTCTCTTTGTTCTCTCCGCCGGGCTTGGACTTGGGCCGCCCGCGGTAGCGGCTGCGGCGGCGACGGCTGCCCGATTGGCCGCCCTCACCGGTGCCGGAGGAGCTTTCGCCCTCGGCGTGGTGCTCCACCTTCACGGGCTTGACCGTGGTCTTGCCGCCCTCATTTCGATTGCGCCGATTCTTGCCCTCGGCGGATTTGGCAGACTGCTCGCCCTTCTTCTCGCCCTGGGCTGCGCCTTTGCGGCCACGGCCGGATTTGGCCTGCTCTTTGGGCTGTTCCTTGGCGGCCTCCCGGGACTGCGCAGGTTTCTCGCCCTCGGCGCCTTTTCCCTTGCCCCGTCCGCCTCTGCGGCGGCGGCTGCGCTTCTTGCCCTCTTCGGCTGCGTCGCCCTCGGCGGGAGACACCGGCTCGGGCACCACCATGACCGGCACGGCCCATTCGTCGGCGGTCGCTTCTTCCTCTTCTTCCTCCACAGGCGGCACATAGTGCAGCACGTGGGCGGGGGCCTCTCCGTCCTTGGGTCTGCCGCCGGGCACGGCGGCCAGCTCGTTGGCCTTGAACAGGTGCAGGCTGTCGTCATTGCCCTCGTCCAGCCGGACCTTGACCGTCTGGCGCAGAAGGTTCACCTGCACGGCGGTACCGTAGCCGTCCTTGGTCTCCACGAAAGCGCCCTGCTTGGGCACCTTCTTGATCAGTTCCTCGTAGGCCTCCTGCTCATAGCGCAGGCAGCACATCAGTCTGCCGCAGCTGCCGGAGATCTTGGTGGGGTTGAGGGACAGAGACTGGATCTTGGCCATCTTGGTGGACACCGGCTGGAACTCGTCCAGAAACTGGTTGCAGCAATAGGGTCTGCCGCAAATGCCGATGCCGCCGATCATCTTGGCCTCGTCCCGCACGCCGATCTGCCGCAGCTCGATCCGGTTGCGGAAGATGCCCGCCAGATCCTTCACCAGCTCGCGGAAGTCCACACGGCCGTCGGAGGTGAAGAAGAACATGGTCTTGTTCCCCTCGAAATTGCATTCCACGTCCACCAGCTTCATGTCCAGACCGTGTTCCTCGATCTTCTGCTGGCAGATCTTGAAGGCCTCTTTTTCCCGCTTCTTGTTCAGTTCCGCCACCCGCAGATCGTCGGAGGTGGCAATGCGCACCACCGGGCGCAGGGGCAGTACCACCGCCGTGTCCTCCACGGGATGGTTGCCGTGGCTGCAGTCGGCGATCTCCAGACCCTTGGCGGTCTCCACGATCACCTTATCCCCGCTTTTGATCTGCAGGCCGTTGGGGGAGAAGAAGTAGCTCTTTCCCCGGTTTTTGAATTTTATGCTTACTACGTCGATCAATGTCTTATCCTCTGTTTCCGCCGCTGTCGATGGCGTCCACCGCCAGCAGGCCAAATAGTTGTCTGACCCCTACATTCACCTGCAGATAGCTGCCGCAGCGCTCCATCAGCGCCAGCAGCCGCCGCAATTGGCCCCGGCTCAATCCCAGATCTGCTTCCCGGCCGCAGAGCATATCCGCCAACAGGGCCGACGCCGCCTCCGCAAAAGCCGCCGCAGCCCGGTTGTCCATGCCCTCGTGGGCGGCGCACCAGCGGTACAGCTCCGCCCGGCTGCCGGAAGAGACAGCCTTCACATAGCCTCTGGCCAGCTTGCGGTTCTCCTCATCCTCCGCGCTCTGCCCGCCGCCGCACAGGATCTCCGCGCAGCGGGAGCGCACCGTGGGGAGAAGCAGCTGGGCATTCTCCACGCACAACAGGAACATCACGCCCTTTGGCGGCTCCTCCAGCAGCTTCAGCGCCGCGTTCTGGGCCGCCGCGTTCATCCTGTCCGCATCCTCGATGATATAGACCTTCCGTTCCGCCTCATTGGGCAGCACCACGGCGTCCCGGGAAAGCTGCCGGATCTGGTCCACGCCGATCTCCCGCTTCTTGCGGCCCTTGTCATCCTCCAGCCGGGCAATGGTGATCACGTCCGGGTGGATGTTCTCCTGCACCTTTCGGCAGGCGCGGCACTGTCCGCAGGGCGCCCGGCCCTGCTGGGTACAGACCGCGGCGGCGGCCAGCCGGCGCGCCGTGCGCAGGGCTTCCTCCCGGTCCAGCGCGGAGATCATATAGGCATGTGAGAGACGCTTTGCGTCGCCAAACTGCAGTTGAGCCATCCGAGCCTCCAAATGCTGAGGGTATACCTTAACTAATATATTTTACATTTTTATCAATCCATAGTCAATAACCAAGTTTTCACACCGGGCGCGCTGTGGAAAAAATGATTTGGGGACTTGTTCTTGTGCCCAATCTGTTGTATGATAAGAAAAACAAATTCGCTAGATATAGAAGGAGGGGACTGATATGGAGCTTGGCTCAATGGCCTCGTGGCTCAACTCCACCTTTATTGGATTTGACTACGGCATCCTGGGCGCGCTGCACACCGCGGCCCAATACGCCGGCAAGGTCCTGACGCCGGTGATGAAGGTCATCAGCGCGCTGGGTGAGAAGGGCCTGCTGATGTTCCTGCTGGCCCTGGTGCTGGTGCTGTTTGCCCGGACGCGCAAGATGGGCGTCTGCGTCTTTGGTGCGGCCTGCTGCGGCGCGCTGATCAC
>Ga0310695_10007459_pt1 | contig 17444 bp, 13 predicted proteins | sample RumenRJG_04DNA_FD_203882 | JGI IMG/M metagenome (GOLD analysis project Ga0310695, IMG submission 203882) | Bovine rumen microbial communities from Lethbridge, Alberta, Canada - RJG_04 (v2) (version 2) | ecosystem: Host-associated > Mammals > Digestive system > Stomach > Rumen | place: Canada...
ACCAAGCGTATGGTGTTGAAGATATAGTTGCGCTTGGCCATCTCCACAGGGCCGAAGTCGCGTGTTCCCTTAGGTATACTTGGTTTCTGTGCCATTATTTACGTACGATAGTTTGAGCACGGTCAGGACCGATAGAAATAATCTTGATGGGAGTCTCCAACTCTTTCTCCAAGAACTTGATGTAGTCAGAGAACTCCTTGGGGAACTGGCTCTCGTCAGTGAACTGGGTCATGTCGGTTTTCCAACCAGACAACTCCTCATAGATGGGCTCGATGCCCTTCTCGATATCGTAGGGGAAGTCGCGCGTCTCGACACCGTTTATCTTATAAGCCGTGCAAGCCTTGATGGTGTCGAAGCCATCGAGCACGTCGCTCTTCATCATGATGAGTTGCGTCACGCCATTCACCATGATTGAGTAGCGCAGAGCAACTAGGTCAATCCAGCCGCAGCGACGCTCACGGCCTGTGACAGCACCATACTCATGACCGAGGTCACGAATCTTCTTACCGGTCTCGTCGAACAATTCTGTAGGGAACGGGCCTGCACCAACACGTGTGCAGTAGGCCTTCATGATGCCATATACCTCGCCAATCTTGTTGGGCCCTAAGCCAAGGCCTGTGCAGGCACCAGCACAGATGGTGTTCGAGGAGGTCACAAAGGGATAGGAGCCGAAGTCAACATCAAGCATCGTGCCCTGAGCACCCTCGCAGAGCACGCTCTTGCCCTCACGAAGGTAGCCGTTGATCTCGTGCTCGCTGTCAACGATGGGGAACTGGCGCAGATAGTCGACACCCTCCAGCCATTTCTTCTCAACCTCGGCAATGTCGTACTCGAAGTTCAACGACTTCAGTATAGCCTCGTGGCGAGCCTTAGCAGCAGCATATTTCTCTTCGAAATTCTCCAGAATATCACCTACACGCAAGCCTGTGCGCGAAACTTTGTCAGTATAGGTGGGACCAATACCCTTACCAGTAGTGCCAACCTTGTTCTTGCCTTTCTGAGCCTCATAGGCAGCATCAAGCACACGGTGAGTAGGCATAATCAGATGGGCCTTCTTCGAGATGTGCAGACGCTGGCGCAGCGGATGTCCACTGGCTTCAAGTGCCTTTGCTTCGTCCATAAACAAGTCGGGAGCCAACACCACACCATTGCCAATCACATTTACCTTACCACCCTGGAAGATGCCAGAGGGGATGCTGCGCAACACGTATTTCTCGCCGTTGAACTCCAACGTGTGGCCAGCATTAGGACCACCCTGGAAACGGGCTACTACATCATAGCGAGGGGTCAGCACATCGACCACCTTACCTTTACCTTCATCGCCCCACTGTAATCCCAGCAGAACGTCAACCTTTCCTTTGTTCATGTCTTGTCTTTATCTTTGGTCTTTTTAATCTTTCTCGTTATAGCACCCTGACAGGTGGAACAGATGCCATAGATATAAAGCGAGAAACCGTCCTTACGGAAGCGCTTCAGGTGCATGGCATCAATGGCTTCGGCTATCTCTGGAGCCTTCACCTCAGTCACCTTGCCACACACAGTGCATATCTGGTGACAATGGCTGTCACCCGCATAGCAGGCCTCATACTTCGTCGTTCCTTGGAAGCGGTGGCGAATGACCAGACGCAGTTCCATGAACAGATTCATCGTATTGTAGAGCGTTGCCCTCGATACAGGGAACTTATAGACTGCAGCCAACTTCTCGCCCAGTTCATCGAGCGTGAAGTGACCAGTCATGCCATAAACGGCACGCAATATCGCATAGCGCTCTGGTGTCTTACGATGATTGTTAATCTCCAGATAACTATCTAGAATGCGCTCTACGGCCGAGTACACACTGTCTCTTTTCTCGCTTGTCTTCATAAACCGCCCGCAAAGTTACGAAGAATATCTCGAAAAACAGGAATAAAAACAAAAAAAATCTGTTCTGCATCAATTTGAGTGATGCAGAGGATTTGCAGGGGGCATATAATTATAAAGGTATTTTTATATGACACCTATTATATAATATAGAACGAAAGAAATTATGAAGGGCATATAAATAAAGAACAAAATGTACCGATAGACACCCACACAGAGCCTTCAGGTCTTGACATAAAGCAAGAATTTAAACAAAAGACTATCAAAACGACACTTTTTTAATAAAAAAAATGATAAAATGTTTGCTAATTCAATTTTTTGCTTTAACTTTGCAGCCCGAAAGCGAACAACAACTCCTTTCAAGTCAAAAAAGGTGGCGCAAACACAAAACCCAATATTATAAGTTCATTTATTAACAAAAAAGGTAAAAGATTTATGAATGCAGCACAAGTTGTAGAAACTCTGAAACAGAGATTTCCTAATGAGCCGGAGTACATTCAGGCCGTGAGTCAAGTTCTTCCTACAATTGAGGAGGAGTACAACAAGCACCCCGAGTTTGAAAAGAGCAACCTGATCGAGCGTCTTTGCATCCCCGATCGCGTCATCGAGTTCCGCGTTACTTGGACCGACGACAAGGGTAACATCCAGACAAACATGGGTTATCGCATTCAGCACAACAACGCTATCGGCCCGTACAAAGGCGGTATCCGTTATCACAAGTCTGTGAACCTGGGTATTCTGAAGTTCCTGGCTTTCGAGCAGACCTTCAAGAACTCACTGACAACTCTGCCTATGGGTGGTGCAAAGGGTGGTTCCGACTTCTCTCCCCGTGGCAAGAGCGACGCAGAGGTAATGCGTTTCTGTCAGGCTTTCATGAACGAACTTTATCGTCACATTGGTCCAGACGAGGACGTTCCCGCTGGTGACATCGGCGTAGGTGGTCGTGAGGTTGGCTTCCTGTTCGGACAGTACAAGAAACTCACCCACCAGTTCCAGGGTGTGCTCACCGGTAAGGGCATCCAGTTCGGTGGCTCACTCATTCGTCCTGAGGCTACAGGTTACGGTACCGTTTACTTCCTGACCTCTATGCTGGCTACTCGCGGCATCGAGTTGAAGGGTAAGAAGGTGCTGATCTCTGGTGCAGGTAACGTGGCTCAGTATGCTGCCGAGAAATGTCTGCAGTTGGGCGCTATCCCCATGACCATGTCAGACTCTGATGGTTACATCTTCGATCCCGATGGCATCGATCGCGCAAAACTCGATTACATCATGGAGTTGAAGAACGTGGAGCGCGGACGTATCAAGGAATATGTTGAGGAGTATCCTACAGCCAAGTACTACGAAGGCAAGCGTCCTTGGTACGAGAAGGCCGACATCGCCCTGCCCTGCGCTACTCAGAACGAGATCAACGGCGACGAGGCTCAGGCTCTGGTCAACAACGGCGTTATCGCTGTTGCCGAGGGTGCTAACATGCCTTCACTGCCCGAGGCTATCAAGATCTTCCAGGATGCCAAGATCCTCTACGCTCCTGGTAAGGCTTCTAACGCTGGTGGTGTGTCAGTATCTGGTCTTGAGATGTCGCAGAACTCTGAGCGTCTGAGTTGGACTGCCAAGGAGGTTGACGACTACCTGAAGCGCATCATGAACGACATTCACGAGAACTGCGTGAAGTACGGTACACAGGCCGACGGCTACATCAACTACGTGAAGGGTGCCAACGTGGCAGGCTTCATGAAGGTGGCAAAGGCTATGATGGCTCAGGGCATCGTATAAGTTCAGAATGAAGAGTTCATAGTTTGAACTATGACAAGATACGAGAGGGCTGATTCTTTGGAATTTGCCCTCTTTTCTGTTAAATAATCAAAAAAACAAATTCAACTATGAATTATGGACTCTTAACTATGAACTATTCTTTGTACCTTTGAAGCCCGTAAGAGAAAACTTGCAAATTGATGGGTCGAAACAGATATAGCGCAATACTGGCAACGATACTTGCAACGGCGGCACTCGTCGTTGCAGGAAATGCTTGTGCACAGACCTTCCAGGCATCGCTCACGCACTACTCCACCGACAACGGACTGAGCAGTAATGCCATATCGAAAATCCGTCAGGATGACTACGGTTTTCTGTGGATAGCCACCTGGAATGGACTGAACCGCTTCGACGGCTATGATTTCTACACCTACGAGACTGGTGCCATCAGCCAAATACCCAACTTGCACAACCGCATCTCGTCGCTGGCCATCGACAAGTCGCAAAATGTATGGATGAATATGTACGACCATCGCATTTTCGTCATGAAGCGCAGCGAAGACCGCATCATCAATCCATTCGAAGGTATAGCAGGCAGCGAGGATTTCCAAATTAGCATTCCCCTAACCGTCATCAGCAACGGCGATGTGCTGGCAGTGGTCGACGGCGTGGGTATCTACAAACTGCGTTTGGACAATCAAGGTCTGAAAGCACAACTCGTCACGACCAGCGAACTGAAGGTGACAGACATGGCAGAGGGCTATCAGAACGACATCTGGCTGGCCACCGACCAAGGCATACACCGCATGGATGTAGAAAACCTGAGCGTGGAGCGCAAGGGCTACTTCCTTGACGAACATATCAACAGCATCTTCTCCGACGGTTTCAATATCTATGCCGGCACCGAATCTGGCAAGATCGTTGCATTTGCTTATGGACAGGAACCGCAACAACTGAGGGCCACTGGAGAGCCCATCAACAGAGTGTTTGCCGACTCGCACGGCCTGATATGGTTCTCTGACACACGGGTCGGCGTGGGTTACTTGGATCCCAAGACCATGAAGGAGAAGATGTTCGTACAAGAAGTCAAGTTTCCCGACTACGACGGCTACGGCGGAGAATTCAATGAGGTAGAGGGTACGGTATGGGCTCGACTGAACCACGGTGGCTACGGTTACTACGACAGAGAGACCGACCAGTTCCGGTACTTCTATAACTCGCCGGAGAGCGAATGGAGCCTCTCCAACACGGTCTATGCCTTCCTAGAACTCAAGGAGGGAGTGGTATGGGAATCGACCAGCCGGCAAGGACTGGAGAAACTAGAAATCTTAAAGAACATCATTGAGAGACGCCAACTGGTGGTCAACGATGCCTCGACGCTCAGCAACGAGATACGCGCCATGTTCTACGATAAGCAGCGGCACTCCTTGCTCATTGGCAACAAGAAAGGCGCTCTCTTCCTTATTGGTGACGACGGTAGCAAACAGGAGATATCAAGCGACAGTCAAGGTAGGCAGATAGGCCGCATCTACGGCATCTCTACCGACAGCAAGGGCAACATCTGGCTATCGTCGAAAGACAACGGCCTTTTCAAAATGACGCATACAGGCAGTGGCTATAGCATTCGCAACTACTGCCACGACGACAGCGATGAACACTCGCTTGGCGATAACCACGCCTATCAGACCGTGGAAGATGCCGAGGGCAACATCTGGGTGGCCACCTACGGCGGCGGTGTCAACATGATGCCCAAGGGTAGCGAACGCTTCATCCGCGCCGACGAGATAACCGGCTATCCGCAGTCGGCCTTCCGCAAGGTTCGCGCCATAGCCATCGACCGAGAGGGCACAGTATGGGCTGGAACAACCGACGGACTGCTTCTGCTAACGAAAAAAGGCAACGACATCACAGCCGCCAAGATGGAACCTTCTTACGAGAAGCCAGACATGATTATGCGCTCGCACGACATCGTATGCATGAACACCGACTCGCTGGGCACCATCTGGCTAGGCACCAACAGCGGTGGTCTGTCACACGAAATAGGCAAGGACAGTCAGGGACACATACTCTTCGAGAACTTCGGTGTTAGTGACGGTCTGCCTTCTGACGGAGTCAAGAGCATCACGTTCGACAAAAACGGCTCTTTGTGGTTCTCCACCGACTATATGATATGCTCGTTCAACCGTGAGAAGCGCATCATCTCTACCTATTCGAGACTTGAGGGTGTCGATGAGACCATGTGCTCGGAGTCATCGGCCATCACACTCCCTGACGGCAGAATACTCTTCGGTACACTCAACGGCTATTACATCATCGACCAGGAAAAACTGAAGACAACGGCAGGATCGATGCTTAAACTGCACCTTACAGACTTCTGGATGGACGGTGTGCTGCAGAGTCCACGATTCACCGACGACTTCGATTACTACGTGCCTGAAGCCCGCAAGGTGGTGCTGAAGAAGAGACCGTCGGAAATCAAGTTCCGATTCGCATCGCTCGACTATCGCCTACAGCATCGCGTACACTACCAGTACATGCTCGAAGGATACGAAGACGAATGGCGATACAGCGACAAGAGCCGGACGGCCACCTACTATAACTTGCCAGGAGGCACTTACCGACTGATCGTGCAGGCTTTCCTGCAGGAGTCACCTGAGATGAAAGACCAGTTGGAGATAGAAATCGTCGTACCATCGTCGTTCTTCCACTCGTCACTGTCCATCTGGCTCTACATCATCGGTGCCATTATTCTTTGCATCTGGCTGCTCTTCTTGCGACAGAACCAAATCAAGCGCAAACTCAGCAGAATCAACCATCCTCAGAACAAGATGACTGGGAGCGGCCACGATGAGTTCGAGCAAGACCCGATGCTCATCCACCGCAAGAGCGGCTACACTTTCATGGTGCAACTCATGACATGGCTTGACAACCACTACAGCGATCCTAACGCCAGCGAGGATGAGATGACGGAATCCACGGACATGAGCCGTGCAGAGTTTATTGAGGAACTCAAAGCCATTGCCGACAAGTCGCCACAGCAGTTCCTCAACGACTTCCGCATATCCAAGGCACGCGAGTTCCTGGAAGAGACCGAAAAATCCGTTGACGAGATATGTCAGATGACTGGCTTCACCGACCGCGACCAGTTTGAACTGGCGTTCACCATAAAACTGAAAATGTCGCCCGAGCAATATCGGGAAAAGAAGCAAAAAGAAGATACAGATGAATATGAGATAATAGAATAAAGAAAAGGGGCCGTCTCGGTTCGATCGGGATACTCATCAAATTTCGTTGAAAACCAGGGCTGTCTTCTCTTGTCAATGGCGGGCCACTAACCAAGCATCAAATCACGAATGCCGGTGGATTACAAAGACGGAGAGCGCCCACAACCTGTGATAAAGGAGTTTTCATCACATCACCCTGGCGGCCCCGCTTTTTGAATTAAGAATTAAGATATAAGAATTAAGAGTTATCGGCAAGCCGATTAAGAATTAGGAGTTAAGAAAAATGTTTTCTGGAATTATAGAAGAATTTGCCACCGTCGTCGATATACGCCACGACAGGGACAACATAGACTTCACGCTCACCTGTTCGTTCACTAGCGAACTGCGCATCGACCAGAGCGTGGCCCACAACGGCGTATGCCTCACCGTGGTCAGCATCGAGGGCCAAAACTACGTGGTAACGGCTATGAAGGAGACGCTGGAACGAACCAACCTCGGACTGTTGCGCGTGGGAGACAAAGTCAACGTGGAACGCTCCATGCTGATGAACGGACGACTGGACGGACACATCGTTCAGGGACACGTAGACCAAACTGCCACCTGCACGGCAACAGAAGATGCCAATGGTTCCACCTATTTCACCTTCGAATACCCCGAGAACCCAGAGATGGCACGTCACGGCTATTTCACCGTCGACAAAGGCTCAGTTACCGTCAATGGTGTGTCGCTCACCGTTTGCAACCCTACTGCCAACTCCTTCCAGGTGGCTATCATCCCCTACACAATGGAGCACACCAACTTTCAGGACATCCATGTTGGAACGGTGGTTAACATTGAGTTCGACATCCTTGGCAAATATATTGCACGCCTGCAGCAATTGTAAAATCATAAAAACATAATATATCATCATGCTTACACTTAAACTCATTACAGAGGAAACCGACCGCGTGATTCGCGGTTTGGAGAAGAAGCACTTCAAAGGGGCTCGCGAAGCCATCGATGAAGTGCTGGCCGTAGACAAACGCCGTCGTGAGGCTCAGCAGCAGTTGGACCAGAACCTGTCAGAAGCCAAGAAGATGGCCGCCCAGATTGGTGGCCTCATGAAGGAAGGCAAGAAAGAAGAGGCTGAGTCCATCAAGGCTAAAGTCTCAGAGATGAAGGAGACCAACAAGCAGTTGGAGCAGCAGATGAACGACGCACAAGAAGAGATGACGCGCCTGCTCTGCCAGATACCCAACATCCCCTATGACGAAGTACCAGAGGGTGCTGCCGCTGAGGACAACCACGTGGTGAAGTCGAACCTTAAGGAGTGTACAGAGGCCGATACCGTGGGCAACTGGAATGTCAATCCCTCGCTGGGCATCGCAAATCCCCTGCCCCACTGGGAACTGGCAAAGAAGTACAACCTCATCGACTTTGACCTGGGTGTGAAGATCACAGGCGCAGGATTCCCTGTCTACATCGGCAAGGGAGCACAGTTGCAGCGTGCGCTCATCAACTTCTTCCTGGCCGAGGCCAACAAGAGCGGATATACAGAGATTATGCCGCCCACAGTGGTCAACGCCGCATCAGGTTACGGTACAGGTCAATTGCCTGACAAGGAGGGTCAGATGTACCACTGCGAGGTAGACGACTTCTATCTCATCCCTACAGCCGAGGTTCCCGTCACCAATATCTATCGTGACGTGATTCTCGATGAGAAGGATCTGCCTATCAAGAACTGCGCATACACAGAGTGCTTCCGTCGTGAGGCTGGCTCCTATGGCAAGGATGTGCGTGGTCTGAACCGCCTGCATGAGTTCTCGAAGATTGAGATCGTACGCATCGACAAGCCTGAGCACTCGAAGGAGAGCCACAAAGAGATGCTGGAGCATGTTGAGGGACTTCTGAAGAAACTCGAACTGCCCTATCGCATCCTGCTGCTCTGTGGTGGTGACCAGAGTTTCACGAGCGCCATCTGCTACGACTTCGAAGTATACAGCGAGGCTCAAGGCCGCTGGCTCGAGGTATCAAGCGTATCAAACTTCGACACATATCAGGCCAACCGCTTGAAGTGCCGTTATCGTCGTGAGGACACCAAGAAGACAGAACTCTGTCACACGCTCAACGGTTCGGCTCTCGCTCTGCCGCGCATCGTTGCTGCCCTGTTGGAAAACAACCAGACGGAGAATGGCATCAAGATTCCTGCAGCCCTCGTTCCCTACACAGGATTCGAAATCATTGACTAATCAACACTAAACAGATATGAACAAGATTATAAGAAAGGAGCAGTTCTCTGAAAAGGTCTTTCTTTTTGAGATTGAGGCTCCGCTGATTGCCAAGAGCCGCAAGGCAGGTAACTTCGTCATTGTACGCGTCGGAAAGAAAGGTGAACGCATGCCGCTGACCATTGCTGCCGCCGACATTGAGAAAGGCACTATCACGCTGGTTGTGCAGATGGTGGGACTCTCATCGAAGAAACTCTGCGCCCTGAATGTGGGCGATTATGTGACAGACGTGGTAGGCCCGCTGGGCAATCCCACCAAGATTGAGAACTACGGCACCGTGGTATGTGCCGGTGGTGGACTGGGCGTCGCTCCCATGCTGCCCATCATTCAGGCCCTGAAGGCCGCAGGCAACCGTGTGCTGTCTGTGATGGCTGGACGTTCGAAGGACCTGATTATCCTTGAAGATAAGGTACGCGAGAGTTCAGACGAGGTTATCATCATGACCGATGACGGCAGTTACGGCGAAAAAGGCGTGGTGACCGTTGGTATTGAGAAATTCATCGAGCAGGAGCCTCATGTGGACAAAGTATTCGCCATTGGCCCTCCCATCATGATGAAGTTCTCGAACCTCACCGCCCAGAAGCATAACATCCCCTGCGAGGTATCGCTGAACACCATCATGGTCGATGGTACGGGAATGTGTGGCGCCTGCCGACTCACCATCGGAGGCAAGACCAAGTTCGTCTGCATCGACGGTCCTGAATTTGACGGAGCCCTGGTTGACTGGGACGAGATGTTCAAGCGCATGGGAACCTTCAAGCGTGAGGAGCAGGAAGAACTGGCTCACTATGAGGAGCATCTAGATTCAGTATGTTGCGACTCAGTCGCAACAAGCGAGAAGACCACCGATGTCGTAATGGATGCTGATCCTACCAACGATACGATTGATGTCTTGACTGATCGCGACGCAGAGTGGCGTAAGAAACTTCGTGCTTCCATGAAGCCGAAGGAGCGCACGCAGATTGAGCGTGTCGTGATGCCAGAACTTGATCCTGTCTATCGGGCCACCACTCGCACTGAGGAGGTGAACATCGGTCTGACCAAAGAGATGGCTATGACCGAGGCCAAGCGTTGTCTGGACTGCGCCAAGCCTACTTGTGTAGAGGGCTGTCCCGTGAACATCAATATCCCGTCGTTTATCAAGAACATCGAGCGCGGACAGTTCTTGGCTGCTGCCAAGGTGCTGAAAAACACCTCTGCCCTACCCGCTGTCTGCGGACGTGTATGCCCTCAGGAGAAGCAATGCGAGAGCAAATGTATCCATCTAAAGATGAACGAGCCCGCTGTGGCTATCGGCTATTTGGAGCGCTTCGCAGCCGACTTCGAGCGCGAGAGCGGCAACATCAGTCTGCCTGAGATTGCACCTGCCAACGGCATCAAGATTGCCGTCGTTGGCTCTGGCCCTGCCGGACTCTCGTTCGCAGGTGATATGGTGAAGAAGGGCTACGACGTGTATGTCTTCGAGGCCTTACACGAGATTGGCGGTGTGCTGAAGTACGGTATCCCCGAATTCCGTCTACCCAATAAGATCGTTGATGTAGAAATCGAGAATCTTGCCAAGATGGGTGTTCACTTCCAGACCGACGTGATTGTTGGTAAGACCATCAGCGTGGAGACCCTGGAGAAGCAAGGCTTCAAGGGCATCTTCGTAGGCTCTGGTGCCGGTCTGCCCAACTTCATGAATATCCCTGGTGAGAACAGTATCAACATCATGTCCTCCAACGAGTATCTCACCCGTGTGAACCTGATGGATGCTGCTAACCCCAAGACCGATACCCCGCTGAACCCTGCCAAGAGCGTGCTCGTGGTTGGTGGTGGCAACACTGCTATGGACTCATGCCGTACAGCCAAGCGTCTGGGTGCCGAGGTAACGCTTGTCTATCGCCGTTCTGAGGTGGAGATGCCTGCCCGTCTCGAAGAGGTGAAGCACGCTAAAGAGGAAGGCATCAACTTCCTCACGCTCCACAATCCTATCGAGTACATCGCTGATGAGACGGGTGCTGTCAAGCAGGCCGTTCTGCAGGTGATGGAACTTGGTGAGCCGGATGCCTCTGGCCGTCGCAGTCCTGTTCCCGTTGAGGGCAAGACGGTGACGCTCGATGTCGATCAGGTCATCGTAGCCGTCGGTGTATCACCCAACCCGCTCGTGCCCAAGTCTATCGAGGGCCTTGAACTGGGTCGCAAGAACACCATTGCCGTCAGCGAGGAGATGCAATCAAGCCGTAAGGAGATTTTTGCCGGTGGCGACATCGTTCGCGGTGGTGCAACGGTGATTCTCGCTATGGGTGACGGCCGCCGTGCTGCTCAGAACATGGACGCTTATTTAAGTGAAAAGTGAAGAGTGAAGAGTGAATAATTTGCTGCCGCCCTTCATCAGTCTGTGTGCGGTAGCAAATTTTTCACTTTTCACTATTACCTATTACTTTAGATTATGAACGGACTTTATACGATCATACTGCTCATACTAAGCAACGTCTTCATGACGCTTGCTTGGTATGGGCATTTGAAACTTCAGGAGACGGGCACTAGCAGCAACTGGCCACTATTTGGTGTCATCGTGTTCTCGTGGACCATCGCCTTCTTCGAGTATTGCTGCCAGGTGCCTGCCAACCGACTGGGATTTGAAGGCAACGGAGGCCCTTTCTCGCTCGTACAGTTGAAGGTGGTACAAGAGTGCATCTCCCTGGTGGTCTTTGCCATCATCGCCAACATTATGTTCCAGGGTAACCATCTTCACTGGAACCACATTCTCGCCTTCCTGCTCATCATCTGCGCCGTCTATCTGGTCTTTATGAAGTGAGCGGCACATCATGACTACCGAAGTCGATATTCTTGAAAAACGCATCCGCGAACGCTTCGTCAAGGCATTTGCCACCTATCATCTCCTTGAGGATGACGACCATGTGCTCGTTGCTCTCTCCGGTGGAAAGGATTCCCTCTGCCTGCTGGAGATGCTCGCCAAGCGTTCACGTATAGAGCATCCCCGCTTCAGCGTCGAGGCCATTCATGTGCGAATGGAAAACATTGCCTATGAGACCTCGACGGACTATCTCGAGCAGTTCAGCAAGTCGCTCGGTGTTTCCCTCCATATCGTCACCACCCGCTTTGATGATGATTTAGAAAAATCTCAAACCAAACCCAAGCCTCCCTGCTTTCTCTGCTCGTGGTACCGGCGAAAGCAGATATTCAATCTAGCCCAGGAACTGGGGTGCAACAAAATCGCGCTGGGACATCATCAGGACGACCTGCTACACACGGCTCTGATGAATATCTTCTATCAGGGACGATTCGACACCATGCCTGCGATGCTCAAGTTGCGCAAGATGCCCCTTGCCATCATTCGCCCGCTATGCATGGTTCAGGAAAGCGACATCAGCCGCTATGCCGAACTGCGTGGATACGAGAAGCAACTCAAGCATTGCCCCTATGAGCACGACACACACCGCACAGACATGCGGCGGCTGTTTGAGCAGGTGCAACAGATGAATCCCGAAGCGCGTCATTCGCTGTGGAATGCCATTGTCAGGGCCGGAAAACTGGTCGAAGAATCTTAATTTCCGTTAATTATGCCTTGCCGATTAGCAAGTTTCAATTATATTTCGTACTTTTGTTTTCTGATTATACGAAAACGATTATGAAAAGATATTCAATACTGCTGCTGGCATTGCTGCTGCTGGGCATTACGCCAGCAGACGCACAGAAAAGAAAGAAGCCGGCAAAAAAGCAAGTCATTGTAGAAGATCCGCGCATCGCTCAGATGCTGGCTACCACCCAACAGATCATGTTCATCGACAGCATGGTGGTGAACAAGAAAAACTTCATCAGCCACATTCCCCTATCGGCAGAATGCGGCACAATAGAGATGAAAGACTCGCTGGCGCAGTTTACCAACGAGTTGGGCGACCATCGGCTGGCTTCCACTTTCGATGCCACCGACTCGCTGAGCCATATCACCATCAGCGACTACATCGGGAACTACTGGACAACGCCTGTACGTGCACAGGGCATCAGTAACGATGCCGCCAATTTCCCTTTCCTTATGCCCGACGGCATCACCCTCTACATGGCGCAAAAGGGTGAGAAGAGCATTGGCGGCTACGACCTCTTCGTCACCCGCTTCGACGGCGAGGATGCTGCTTTCCTGAAGGCAGAAAATATTGGCATGCCCTTCTCCAGCGAGGCCAACGACTATCTGTATGCCATCGACGAAAAGCACCAACTAGGCTATTTCGTCACCGACCGCCGACAGCCGGCAGACAAGGTGTGCATCTACGTCTTTGTGCCTAACGCCACTAGGAAGATCTACCCGTCGGAAGCCTACAGCGACGAGAAACTACGCTCGCTGGCCCGAATTGACCGCATTTCCGACACGTGGTACAATATAAACGCACGCAATGAGGCCATGCAGCGCCTGGAGGCTGCCAAGGCTGAAGCCATTAGCGGCAAGAACCTCAATGACAGGAAGCCGGCAACAGAACTCGACAATCTACGCCATCAGGCCGAAGTGCTCGAGAAGGCTCTGCTGCTGGCCCGCAACTACTATGCCAAAGCCTCTGAAAGCGACCGCCAAACTCTGCGCAACGAGATCATCAAGAGCGAGAAGGAACTGGAGACGCTGCAACTTGAAATCCGAAAGAAAGAGAAGCAACAGCGCAACGCGACTTATCAACAATAACTAAAAATCTATACGACTATGACAAAAAGGACATTCCCCGAATCAGAACTGATCATCAATGCCGACGGTTCGTGTTTTCATCTCCATCTGAAGCCGGAACAACTGGCCGACAGAGTAGTGCTCGTAGGCGATCCTGCACGTGTGAACACCGTGGCCGACCACTTCGACACACGAGAGTGCGAGGTCTCGAGCCGTGAGTTCCACACCATCACCGGCACCTACAAAGGGAAGCGAATCACTTGTCAGAGCCACGGCATCGGATGTGACAATATAGACATCGTAGCCAACGAACTCGACACGCTTGCCAATATCGACTACGCCACGCGTACAGAGCGCGACGAACACCGCACGCTGACTATGGTACGCATAGGCACCTGTGGTGGTCTGCAGCCATTCACGCCTACCGGCTGTTTCGTGGCCAGCGTCAAGAGCATCGGTTTCGACGGCCTGCTCAACTACTACGCTGGGCGCAATGTGGTGTGCGACATTCCCATGGAGAAAGCCTTCAAGGAGCACATGCAATGGGACCCAATCAAGGGTGCACCCTATGTGGCCGTGGCCGATGCCGACCTCATCGACCAGATAGCGCAAGACGACATGGTGCGTGGCTATACTGTGGCCTGCGGTGGCTTCTACGGTCCCCAAGGCCGTCAACTGCGTGCTGACATTGCCGATCCTGACCAGAACAAGAAGATAGAGTCGTTCGAATATGAGAGCATGAAGATCTGCAACTTCGAGATGGAGTCGTCGGCCCTTGCCGGTCTCGCCTCGCTGCTTGGCCACCGAGCAATGACTTGCTGCATGGTCATCGCCAACCGCTATGCCCAGAAGATGAACACCGAGTACAAGAACTCCATCGACACGCTGATTGAGAAAGTTCTTGATAGGATATGATTGCCAGTATCATCTTTGCAATCGTCTTTCTTGTCTTAGCCATTGTCTTTCTGATAGGCAAGGGCGATAAGTTGATTGCAGGATACAATACTGCCAGCGAAGAAGAAAAGAAGGAAGTCAATATCAAGCGTTTGCGCATCCTGATGGCTATCCTTTCTGTGATAACAGCAGGCTTTGTAAGCGTTCTGCCTGTCATTGGTGACAATTCCAAAGGTCAGATGGGGGCAGGGTTTGTTTTCATAGTAGTAGCAATGATATTCATCATATTAGCAAATACCTGGGCAAAGAAGAAATGACAATCTGTGCACTCGCAACCGCTCCTGGTGGAGCATTAGGAATCATAAGAATCTCAGGCCCTCAGTCGCTTGAGATTCTTTCTCGTATATTCACCAAGAATCTCGTGAATGCCAGCCCCAACACCATCCACTACGGGCATATCCTCGAGGGGGGGACGACAGAAAGTGATGCGACTGAATCGCATCACCACAATGCCTTAGGGTGTGATGCGGTTCCCCCGCATCAATCAATCCTCGATGAGGTGCTGGTCTCCGTCTTCTGTGCCCCTCATTCCTACACCGGCGAGGACAGCGCGGAGATCTCCTGTCATGGCTCCCGCTATATTCTGAACAAGGTGTTGCAACTGCTGGTAGCCAACGGCTGCCGAATGGCCGAACCAGGTGAATTCACCAAGCGAGCCTACCTGAACGGCAAGATGGACCTGAGCCAAGCCGAGGCCGTAGCCGACCTCATCGCATCCACCAACAAAGCCACCCACGACATTGCCTTGTCACAACTGCGAGGCCATTTTTCGTCAAGACTTGCCCAACTGCGCGAACAACTGCTCAAACTCACTTCTCTGCTCGAACTGGAACTGGACTTCTCTGACCACGAAGACCTGGAGTTTGCCGACCGAAGCGAGTTACAGGAATTAACGAAAGAAATTGACAAACACATCACCCATCTTGCCCATTCATTCGAGACCGGACAGGCACTTAAACAAGGCATCCCCGTGGCCATTGTGGGCAAGACAAACGTGGGCAAGTCAACCCTATTGAACCGCCTGTTGAAAGACGATCGTGCCATCGTCTCAGACATTCATGGCACTACCCGCGACACCATCGAAGACACCATCGACATCCAGGGCGTCACCTTCCGTTTCATCGATACTGCCGGTATCCGACAGACCACCGACACCATCGAGCAGATAGGTATCGACCGCACTTACCAGGCCATCGACAAGGCCCGTATTGTGCTTTGGTTGATTGATGAAGAACCATCAAACCAAGAAATTAACGATATAATACAACGCACTGGAAACAAGGAACTTATCATCATAAAAAATAAATCAGATAAAGGCGATAACAATAGTTATAAATTGTTAAGCACACCATCCGTTGCCATCAGCGCCAAATATGGCACCGGCATCGACGCATTGGAGCAAGCCATCTACGAGGCTGCCGACATCCCCACCCTCACAGAGAACGAAATCATCGTAACCAATGCCCGCCACTACGATGCCTTGATGCGTGCCCACGACAGTATTCAGCGGGTGATCGACGGTCTGCAAACGCAACTCAGCGGAGACCTCCTGAGCGAAGACCTCCACCAAGCCTTAGACACCCTTGCCGAGATCACCGGAGGACAGATCACAACCGACGAAGTACTTGGTAATATTTTTCAACATTTCTGCGTCGGAAAGTAAAGCATCCTTGCGGCCGCGCAATAGCGCCACTGAGCGTGCAGTGTCTCTCCTGCTTACGCTCAGCAGCGCTGCCCGGCGGAAGGCACTAATGTTTACAAACTTCCGTTCATATTTCACTATTTACCTGTCCCAAATGTTGCTGCCGCCGCCCTCTTGGCTAACCTCAAGCTCGTCGCCGCTGTCGAGGCCGGCGGTTTTGATGCTTCCTAGCATGCTGGCTTGTAGCAGATGCGTCTTATGCTGTAGTGCTACAACGCACATGGCGGGCTTCATATAATCCTTTTTCATATCTTTCACTTAATTACGACCTTATTTCCATTGTTGATATATATTCCGCGCTGTGTAGGCTTTCCGCTCAGACGCACACCGGCAAGTGAATACCATGCATCATCCTTCTTTTCTTTTGAATCTGCAGAGATTTCCAGAATGCCTGTCGCCTCTTCATCGTCAAAGTTCAATACAAAGGCGCGGGTCTTGGCGCCGGGATTCTGTTTGAGGTACGGTACCGAGAAGTAGGCGCGGCACGAGCGGATGCTGCGATTCTCGGCCGAGTAGTACAGCGTGTTGTCGCCGCCCATGAACAGGATGCTCTTGTCGTCGGCCACTACCGACACGGGGGAGTAGCAGCCTACCATCTGTACTTCCGCCAGCTCATCGTCATGGTCGCTCACCGTGGTCGAAGCCGTAGCATTGATCGTCACGCCGAAGAACACGGGCGAGGTGACGTCAGTTCCTGCAGCGTCCCATTTCACCAGATAGGGCACTCCGGCATTGATGGCCGTGGCCTCCTTGAATGCCAGGTAGAGCGTGCCGTCCGTCGCGTCGAAGCCGTTCTTGCCGTCCGTATTCAGCTCCATCAGCTTTGCTCCTGCGAAGTCCTTATGCGCTGCTATCTGCTCCGCCGAGAAGTTGAAGGGCAGGCACAGCGTGTTCCACTTACCGTCCTTGTAGAGGGTGCGGCCGCTCAGTGTAACTTCGCTCATTTGGTCGTCAGCGTTTTGGATTGCAGTCGAGTTGCTCGTATTCTCATTGAGTGTAAGAGACTGAATGCCTAAAATATCATTGGCATA
>Ga0310695_10007461_pt1 | contig 17431 bp, 16 predicted proteins | sample RumenRJG_04DNA_FD_203882 | JGI IMG/M metagenome (GOLD analysis project Ga0310695, IMG submission 203882) | Bovine rumen microbial communities from Lethbridge, Alberta, Canada - RJG_04 (v2) (version 2) | ecosystem: Host-associated > Mammals > Digestive system > Stomach > Rumen | place: Canada...
ATTTTCTCAGAATCAAGCGTTTCAGAAAAGTTTTTACACGCTACGATAAGCTCGATTCAATTTTTCTTTCTGTTATCATGTTGGCTATGATTTTTGATGCTCTTTTTATGTGAACACGCTCTAATATTCTTTGATTGAAATGCGGATCCTCATCCTGAATACTCATCATGGCAGTATCAAGTTCTCTTAACAGGTCGGGACGGTTTTTATTTACGGTAAAATAGTAATCTGATTCTCCGACTTTACAGACAGGGAGCATCGTTTCCATTATACCCATACCGTCAAGTGTTACAAATGCATCAAGTTCACCGTTTGCAACTCTGGTACGTGAAACGGATTCATTTTCTATAACTTCAACTATCTCCGGTGTTATCTTGTTTTTTTGTACCCAGTTTTTCAGCAGATCTGCCTGAACACTGTCCTTGTTTACTCCTATTTTTTTACCGTTGAATGATGTTATATCATTAAGTGTTATAGTGTCATTTGACGCATCAATATAGATATAGTAAGATTCCGTACCCATTTCCAGAGAAGAATACAGCATTGATTCGGCACGTTTCTCTGTGAAGGAAACATCACTCATAAGATCAATTTCTCCGTTTTTGAGCATCTGAAGCAGATTGGGCCAGCTATCCTCCACATACTCATATGTCCAGCCTGTATGGGCGGCTATTTTTTGCTCGTACTCATATACCATACCGCATCTTCTGCCGAACTGGTCTGTATAGCAATATGTAGTTTCATACCAGCCTACACGCACCGTTTTTTTATCTGTGTCCTTTGCATATACCGGAAACGCTGTAACAGTACTTATAATCATCAGCATGAATACTGTGAACAATGATATTATTTTCTTCATATATTACACTACCTCGTTTTTTTCTTACTGTTTTAGCATCAGGTTGTGAATTTTTATATAAGAAATATATATAATAAAAAATACACATAAAATATAACACCTTTTTTTGCATAATTCAATAATATTTGACAAATTTAGTTGATGATGTTAAAATTCTGTATAAAGAAATAAAACATAGGAGTGTGTAATGTATGAAGAAAAAATCGGCTTTATTGATAGCTGTCCTGATAGCCTTATCGTGCTTTTCGGGCTGTTCGGGAAAAGCGGAAAACAACAGCACCTCATCGTCAAATTCACAGACAATAACAAGTCAGGAAAGCTCTCAGCTCAACAGTGTTCAGGAGAATACATCGTCCGTAAGTGAAACTGCTCAGCAGGAAAGTCCGGATAAAGCTTCCGACACTGCATCGTCACTCACTTCCACAGCATCATCTTCTGTTTCGTCCGGAACAGCTTCATCTGACATATCCGAAAAAACATCTTCTGAGCCATCATCAGAGGTTTCCGAAAACAGCGACGTGGAAGATTCCGGTAATGTACAGCAGTCATCACAGACACAGGTTTCGTCTGAATCTTCGGTTCAGCCTTCACAGGTATCTCAGACATCACATGTTTCACAGACTTCTCAGGTATCCCAGACTTCACAGAACAGTGAAGTTCGGCAAAGCTCGCAGTCGGAGCCTTCACCTCAGCCTCAGCCACATCAGGAAACAAGCAATCCTGTACAGCCGGCATCAAAAACAGATATAGGCGGAATGGCACTTTATGATCAGCTTTTCAGAATTGAGAATAAAGTAAGCATAAACATTACAATGAGCAAGTCCGAGCTTGACAAGCTTCAGAACGATTATATGACCTATACGGCTAAGGACGAGAACAAAAAATCCGAGATATACCGTATGGCGACAGTTACATTTACCGTTGGTTCCGAAAGCTATACAGTAGATGAGGTCGGCATAAGACTGAAGGGAAATCAGTCATTGGAGCCGCCTTTTGCAAAAAACGGTTCTCCGAATATATGCAGCTATAAGCTCAGCTTTGACGAAACCTTTGACGACAAGGACGAATACGGGTCTTCTGCTAAGGTCTGGACAGACAAAACCGCCCGTGATGAAAGAAAAAAGCGCAAGTTCGCCTCAATGAACGAGCTTGATATAAAGTGGAATATATGTTACGACAACACCAATATAAGAGAAATCTACGCTACAAAGCTTTTTGAATCTGCAAATGTCCTTGTGCAGAAGATAGGTCTTTCACAAATGACGGTAAACGGCAATAATTACGGACTTGTAAAGATATATGAGCCGATAGACAAGACCTTCCTCGAAAAAAGGCTGCCGGAATCTGCCATAGGCGGCGATCTTTACAAATGTATGTGGTCAGAGTACAGCAGCAGCGGTTCACGTACAGGCAGCTGGAGAGGTGCTAACTACCAGACAAACAACAGCTACGGAATACAGCAGAACAGCAAGGGCATAAAATACAACTTTAATCTTAAAACGAACAAGAAATCTTCGGATCACTCATCACTGAAAAATTTCCTGAGTGTGATAAACAAAGCAAATCTTACAAAAGACGAGCTTGAAAAAGTGCTTGACATTGACTGTTATGCAGCGTTTATGGCGGCATCATATTTTGCCGGAGATCCCGATGATATACGGAACAACTTCAACAATCACTATCTTTACTTCCGCAAAGACAACGGAAAGGCGATATTCATAGTTTATGACAATGATCGTACACTCGGCATAACCTACGGACTTAACAGGAACTGTGCAGAGCGCAATCCGTACTCGAACTATGCGGCAACAGCCGGTGATCAGAAGAACCCGCTTATCAAAAAAACCATCTGCCATGATGCTTTGCCGTCGCTTACATATATTCGTGACAAATACGCTGCTCAGCTCAAAAAGCTTGCAGCTTCGGAAATGCTGACGAGCGATGCAGACTTCAACAGGATGTACAACACAGCAAAATCAAATTATGAAAGCATCATAACACCGTATACACGATTTGCAAATCAGGAGGAAACATTCAGATTCAGCCTTGACGGAAACAAAAACGGCGGTGACAGGGCGAACATGTCATTTGAGCAGTTCCGTTCACAGATAATGAACACCTACAAGACCTCGAAACCGTAATTTAAGATATGATATAAAAGGGACACCTACTGTTTTTGTGTGACAGTAGGTGTCCTTGAATTATTGGCTTATTAAGTTCCGTTTTGCTCTCGATTTGCTCCTATTTCCCGAATAAAGATTAAAAACTTTATATTTGAACGCTATAAACAAAATAATAGTATTTGCCTTTATTCTATCCAAAAACGATTTGTCATGTCCTCATACTTGTTTTCATCGTTTTTTCTGTACAGCCGCTGATTGGTCGTTTTACTGTCGAGGGAGCCTAACTCTTCTCGATAGCTTCCTAACTTGATGTAGTCAAACACATACATCCAGCTTTCTATTCCTGTGTCTCGACCGCAATACAGGCAGGTTTTCAAACCCTTTGCGTGTGCATATTCCGCATACGAAATAAGTTCCGCTTGATCTTCCGGAAAACCTCTTCCTTCTCCAAGAAAACAAACGCATGATGCTTGTTTATGATACAATTCAATAATATCGGCAAAAAAGTCACCTAACGATTCACCGTAGTTGTGTAACTGCAATGCGGGGTAGTGACAGTTTTTACATCTGTTAGTACAACCTGATATGTATATACAAATGGATTTTTCTTCAGGTACTTCACATGGACTAAGACAAAATTCTGTATAATACAGCATAAGCATCAACCTCACTAAAAAAGGCTGTACCACTTCGGTACAGCCGGAATTTAATGAAAAATGAAAAATACTTCATTATTTATGTTTGTTTATATACTGCCGTGTAAACACCATTACCGTTAAACTTTCACTGCAACCAACACTGTCTTCATGAAATAGACTCAACAAATTCTTTAAATTGAAGCAGTGCACTACGCACTGCATTATGGGACTGGGCACCTACATCCTGTTTGACCCCTCCCACGTCATATTCCGCTGCGATACTAACAATATTCTCGGCAAGTTTATCCCAAGTGATATTTCTATCTTTGCAAATTCTTTCAATTCTGCCACAATAATCATGTACAGTGCTCGGCTTTCCGGCTGGTGTTTCAACACTATACCCCTTGGAAACCAAATAAGCTTCAAATTCTTCTTTCGTTTATGTCATGCTTCCTTTCTGAAAAAAATATACTACAACGCACCGTACAAAACACATTTGTCAAAGTGTTCTGTACGGTCACGCACTGCGAGTGACGGGACTTGAACCCGTACGTCATGCAACACACGCCCCTCAAACGTGCCTGTCTGCCAATTCCAGCACACTCGCATATATTCATTTATTTTCTGAGAACATGTATTATTATACACATTCACTGTATCTTTGTCAAGCATTTTTTTAAAATAAATTGCATGAAATTTTTGTAAAATCCAGTTGACAAATAAATGAAAAACATTTATACTATACTTTATATATAATATCGGCTGTGATAAGAAGAAGTAATCGGCACAACTGAGCAAAGAGAGGATATGGGCGGTGTAAATATCTGTCAGGAACCGATGAAATACATCTTTGAGCCGTCAGGCTGAGAAAGCTTTTTTAAAAGAATTAAGTCTGACCGTTTTGCACACGTTACAGTGCGAGGCTGTGTTTGCAGTCCGTAAGGCTGATGCAGAAATGTATCGGTAAATTGAGGTGGTACCGCGATATTGTCGCCCTCTGTTATTATGCAGGGGGCTTTTTTGTCCCCAAAAAAACAAAACAGTTTTATGAAAGGACAGAATTGAAAATGGGAGTATTTGAAGAATTGCAGGAGCGTGGACTTATCGCTCAGACAACAGATGAAAAGGAGATAAGAGACCTTATAAACAGCGGAAAGGCTGTATTCTACATCGGTTTTGACCCGACAGCCGACAGTCTGCATGTAGGTCATTTTATGGCACTTTGTCTTATGAAAAGACTCCAGATGGCAGGAAACAAGCCGATAGCACTTATCGGCGGCGGTACAGCTATGATCGGTGATCCGTCAGGCAAGACCGATATGAGAAAGATGATGACTCAGGAAACTATACAGCATAACTGTGAGTGCTTTAAAAAGCAGATGAGCCGTTTTATTGATTTCTCTGACGGAAAGGCTATGATGGTAAACAATGCCGACTGGCTTCTGAATCTGAATTATGTAGAGCTTCTCAGAGATGTCGGCGCATGTTTCAGCGTAAACCGTATGCTTACGGCTGAATGCTACAAACAGCGTATGGAAAGAGGTCTCAGCTTCCTTGAATTCAACTACATGATAATGCAGAGCTACGACTTCCTTTCATTGTTCCAGCGCTACGGCTGTAATTTGCAGTTCGGCGGTGATGACCAGTGGAGCAATATGCTCGGCGGTACAGAGCTTATCAGAAGAAAGCTCGGTAAGGATTCATACGCTATGACAATAAATCTTCTCCTCAATTCAGAGGGCAAGAAGATGGGTAAAACAGAAAAGGGCGCTGTATGGCTCGATGCAGAAAAAACAAGTCCGTTTGATTTCTTCCAGTACTGGAGAAATGTTGCAGACAGTGACGTTATAAAATGTCTGAAAATGCTGACATTCGTTCCTATGGAGGAAATAAATGAGCTTGCAAAGCTTGAGGGCAGTGAACTCAACAAAGCCAAGGAAATACTTGCATTTGAGCTTACAAAGCTTGTTCACGGCGAGGAAGAGGCACAGAAAGCACTTGAAGGTGCAAGAGCACTGTTTTCAAGCAAGTCTGATACAGACAATATGCCGTCAACCGAAATTGACGCTTCACTGTTCACTGACGGAAAAATAGGTCTTATCGAACTGCTTTCGGAAACAAAGCTTGTTCCGTCAAAGGCTGAGGCAAGAAGACTTATACAGCAGGGCGGTATTTCAGTTGATGATGAAAAGCTTACTGATGTAAAGGCTGAAATAAGCAGGGATTCATTTGAAAAGGGATATGTCGTTATCAGAAAGGGTAAGAAGGTTTTCCACAAGGCTATTCTCAAATGATTTGAAAGAGGAGAGTATATATGGATAATTCAAAAAAGAGTGAGAACAAACCGCTCACAAGGCATGAGGAAAGGGAACAGGCACTCGGATTTATATTTGAGAGCATTTTCCGTGATGATGAAACTCAGGATGCGTTTGACGATGCATTCGATGCACGTGATATTCAGGTCGGAAGTTATGCGGAATGTCTTATAAAGGGCGTAAAAGAGCACAAGGATGAGATAGACAGTATAATTGAGGATAATCTTAAAGGCTGGAAGAAAAACAGGATATCAAAAATATCGCTTACTATTCTCAGAATGGCTGTCTTTGAGCTTCTCTATGTAAAGAACGTACCGCAGAGTGTTGTTATAAATGAAGCCATAGAGCTTGCAAAAAGCTATGCGACAGCCGAGGACGGTTCATTCGTAAACGGAGTGTTAGGTTCGGTAGTCAAAAATAAAGAAAAAAGCGGTGATAAGTGATGCCGTATTTTCTCGGTATAGACACAAGCAACTATACTACTTCCGCAGCAATATATTCTTCAGAAAATGGTATCGTGCATAAAAAAATGCTGCTGCCCGTAAAGCAGGGCGAATGCGGTCTAAGGCAAAGCGATGCTGTATTTCACCATGTAAGGCAGCTTCCTATGGTAATATCATCTTTGCTTGAAGATTTTGACGGCGATATCACGGCAATAGGCGTTTCTGCAAGACCGAGAGATGCCGGAGGTTCATATATGCCATGTTTTACAGTCGGACTTGGTACGGCAAAGATTCTTTCGGAAACATTGCGTGTACCGCTGTATGAATTTTCACATCAGAGCGGTCATATAGCCGCTGCCGCCTATTCATCGGGGAATATCGGACTTCTTGAAAGGGAGTTTCTGGCATTCCACGTTTCAGGCGGTACAACGGAAGCAGTTATAGTAAAGCCTGACAGTGAGAGGATAATTTCCGAAACTATAGCCGCAAAAACTCTCGACCTGAATGCAGGTCAGCTTATAGACAGAGTGGGTGTCATGCTCGGACTCGGTTTTCCGTGCGGTATGGAGCTTGAACGTCTTGCAGAAGCAAATACTGCAAAGCTGCCAAAAGTTAAGCCCACACTTAAAGGCTGTGACTGCTGTCTTTCGGGCATTGAGAATATTTGCAGAAAAAAATATCAGGACGGAGCGTCAAAGGAAGAAACTGCCGCTCTCTGTCTTGAATATACCGAAAAAACTCTTGAAGGTATGTGCAGAAGTCTGCTTGAAAAATATGGTAAACTGCCTGTACTTTTTGCAGGAGGAGTAATGTCCGACAGTATAATCAAAAACGGACTGTCAAAGCATTTTGACGCATACTTTGCAAAGCCTGAATTTTCCGCAGACAATGCTGCGGGAACAGCATTACTTTGTTATCTTAAGCATAATAATTGAAAGGTGATGGAGAATATGGGTAGATTATTCGGAACAGACGGTGCAAGAGGTGTGGCTAATACAGAGCTTACATGTGAGCTTGCAATGAATATCGGAAGAGCTGCTGCAATGGTGCTTACTGACAGCGGAGTACACAAGCATCCGAAAATACTTATAGGCAAGGATACAAGACTTTCTTCGGATATGCTTGAGGGTGCACTTATAGCAGGACTTTGTTCTGTCGGTGCAGAGGTCGTTCTTCTTGGAGCAGTGCCGACTCCCAGCGTTGCATTCCTTATCAAAAAATATAAGGCTGATGCAGGTATAATGATATCGGCATCACACAATCCGTTTGAGTTCAACGGAATAAAGATATTTTCAAGTGACGGCTACAAGCTGCCTGATGCACTTGAAGCAGAAATAGAGTCTATTGTTCTGGACAATTCAAAGCCGTATTATGCGCCTTTAGGTGACGGTCTCGGAAAGGTTGTCCGCTGTGAAACTGCTGTTGAGGACTATATACAGCATATAATTGATACTGTTCCTTACAGACTTGACGGTATGAAGATAGCTATAGATTGTTCAAACGGTTCATCATCTGCAACAGCCGAAACACTTTTCACAAGACTTGGTGCAGAATGTCATATGTTAGCAGACAAGCCTGACGGTGTAAACATAAACAAAGACTGCGGTTCAACACATCTTGAAAATCTTCAGAAGTTTGTTGTTGACAACGGTTTGCAGCTTGGTGTTGCATTTGACGGCGATGCCGACAGATGTCTTGCTGTTGACGAGAACGGAGATGTTATCGACGGTGATTTTATAATGGCTATATGTGCACTTGATCTTGCATCACGCAACAAGCTCAGCAAAAAAACCGCTGTCGGAACAGTTATGTCAAATATGGGATTCAGTCGTTTTTGCAGTGATAACGGTCTGAATTTCGTTTCAACAAATGTCGGTGACAGATATGTGCTTGAGGCTATGCTCAGAGAGGGCTATAACTTCGGCGGAGAGCAGTCAGGTCACGTTATCTTCCTTGACTATTCGACTACAGGTGACGGTCAGCTTACTGCCGCACAGCTTTTGAGCCTTGTGAACAGACGACAGGCAAAGCTTTCAAGTATTGCCACACTTATGACAAAATATCCGCAGGTACTCATAAACGTAAAAGTAACCAACGAGGGAAAGCTTCACTTCTTTACAAATCAGGAGATAAAAGACAAGATAGAGGCTGTAAAGAAAGAGCTGGGCGATGACGGAAGAATACTTGTAAGACTTTCAGGTACAGAGCCGCTTGTAAGAGTAATGATAGAAGGTCTTGATATGGAGCTTATCACACGTCTTGCAAATGAAACAGCCGAGCTGATAAAATACCAGATAGGTATATGATTAGCAATTTTCAAATCTGAATAAGTCAGAGCCGTACAGAAAACAATCTGTACGGCTCTTTTTTGTATTGATAAAATGTGATAGAATTATTCGTTATAATGCATAAAGTTTTTTACGCACTTGAAAATTTTGGAAATAAAGGATAAAATTTATTTATGACTATCGGATTATCGGTTACAATTTTTTACGCAGAAAGTTGTTTCCGCAAAAGAAAAAGGAGGGCTTTATATTGAAAATTGTCAAAAAATTTATCTCGGCAGCAATAGGTCTTTGTGTTGCATTGCTGCCCGCAGCAGGTTATTCGCTGCCGTCTGCTTCGGCAGCAACATTCTCGGATATAAATGCATCCGAAGTATTCCTCAAACAGCAGGAATGGGATACCTGTACACTTTGTTCCAATGTCATGCTTATGAGAAGGGCGGCTATGCTCAGGGGTGACAGCGACTGGAGAACTATTACAGAAAGTGCTATGAGAAAGCTTTTCTGGGTAGAAGATGCAGGAATGTACAACTATTACACCTACAGGGACTTTACCGTATCATACGGAAGAATACAGTATGACGCTAAGGCTGAGCTGAGAGATCTTCTCAGCAGGCATCCTGAGGGAATTGTCGCTTATGACTATGATTATCCCCATGCTATACTTCTTACCGATTACTCAAACGGTGTATTTTATTGTGCAGATCCCGCAAACAATACACCTAAAGGAAGAATGAGTGCTTCGAATGCACTTATAAGTGTCAGCGGTGTAGAAGGTTACTGGTTCGTTGAAAGTCCTTCACTCAGTCTGGGCGGAAATCTGAGTTCTGAATCAAAGGGTACAGAGATAAACGAAAAGTGGCAGATAACCTCTGACAGCGGAGTTAATCTCCGCTCAGGTGCCGGAATCGGTTATTCGGTAAAATGTGTTGTGCCGTATAACACACTTCTCACTGTTACAAAAAAAGCATATTCGGGCAGCAGCTTATGGGGATATACGACCTATGATTCAAAGACAGGCTGGGTATCACTTAATTATGCAGAGAGAGTCACAACTTTCCCTGAACTTAAAAATACATCAAAGCTGAACAGGTCTGTAATGTCTGTAGGTGAGGCTGTATCAATAAACGGTTCTGCAACAGGCGGTTCACAGAGTTTTGACTATTGTTATTCCTACAGAAAAGAACCCGTTGATGAATGGGTAGATATAAAGGGTTACAGTGAATCAAAAACAGCGGCATTTGCTCCCGATGAAGCAGGTACATATACTATAAGAATAAAGGTACATGATCAGTTTACAGGTCAGGTCGCTCAGAAGGGTATAACTCTTACTGTAGTAAAGGGCTTTACAAATCTTTCGACAATATCATCTGACAATATCAGGCTCGGCAACAAGATAACTATAAGCGGCAATGCATACGGCGGTTCAGGCAAATATGAGTACAGCTATTCATACAGGGGAATAAATGATTCAAACTGGATAGACATAAAAGACTACAGCGATGCAAAATATGTAAGCTTTACGCCCAAACGTCCGGGTGAATATGTGATAAGAGTAAAGGTACATGACAATAATCTGAATATGGTAGCACAGAAGGGTATAAATCTCAGTGTTTCCAATAATTTTGAAAACAATTCCTATACGTCGGTAAGTGAGATGTTCTACGGCGAAAGCTTAGACATACAGGCTGTTGCCGACGGCGGAACCGCACCTTATACATATGCATATTACTGCCGCAGAAATGACAGTACAAGCTGGTACAGGATAAGTAATTATTCTGATAATGACAGTATCACCTACATGCCTAAGCATTCCGGAAAATATGAGTTCCTTGTAAAGATAAAGGGTGCTGACGGAAAGCTTGCAAGCAAGACAATAACTGTTGATGTGATAAACAACAAGCTTGTGAACAACTCTTTTGCAGAGGCTTATGAGATAGATTACGGCGATACATTCTGTCTTACGGGTTCGGCAAGCGGCGGTTCGGGCGATTACATGTTCGCATACTATTGCAGACGTGCCGGAACGGAAAAATGGACTACCATAAAGAGCTATTCCGACAATGAAACGGTTGAATATAAGCCAAAGAAAACCGGAGAATATGAAATAGTCATAAGAGCAAAGGATTCATCGGATAAAGTAGTGAAAAAGAGATTTACAATCAATGTGAATCAGCCTGAGTGAAACCCCGATTATATGGCATAATACACAATATTTACAAAAAATTATCGGTCAAAGACAATATTAATGAGTCTTTGACCGATTTTAATATTTAATGTTATTAATTGGGGATAAAATGATTGATTTATTATACATAGTTATGTTATAATACAATTTACAGGAAAAAGAAAGAGGTGTAGGGTATGTCTGACGAAAAGGGGATAAGCCGTTCCGGACTGTCACCTGATACTGCGGATAAGCTTACTTCGGGAGATCAGATGGATTATTTGCAGAAGAAGCTTGAACGTGCAGAGCTTAAAGCAACGGATAAAAATATCGCTCTCATTGAGATGACGGCTGCCAGAAATGCACTCTATAAGTCTTTGCAGGAAACACAGCTCCGTCTTGCCGATGCTATAGGTCAGAGGGAAAATGATATTGAGGCATATCAGAAAGAACTTGAATTAAGACTTCAGGAAAAAAGACAGCTTCAGGAACAGTATGACGCTGTAGTTATCAAAGCAAAAAGATATGATGAGCTTCAGGAAAGCCTTATTAAAATAAAAATGGATGCCGAGATACGTGCACACAGTGTTGTCGATGAGGCTCAGGAAAAGGCTTTTGATACGGTAATGCTCATTGATGAGATAGAAAACGAGATAAAGCTTTTCAAAGATGATCTTGTATTCCTAAGAAGAGATATTAAAATAGGTACTCTTACACTTGATGACAGACTTGAAAATGTATATCTCAGGCTTTGCAAGAGCCTCGACAAGCTTACAGCTATAAGAGATGAATTCTACATAAAAAATTCCCTGCCTTTCGATATGCAGATGTCATACCATTCGTATTATGACGATGAAAAAGGTTCTTATGAGGGTGCTGTGCCTTCAATAGTATATCCGTCTGAGGCTGAACCGCCCGAAATAAATTACGGTGATGACAGCGTAAATACGGAAAAAACTTCTGAAAATGATATTAAAAAGATAGTTTCAGAGTAAAATTTTACTCATATAATATGATATAATATATTCGGCGGTGAGCCGATAACGGCGGTCGTTTGACCGCTTTTTTTATAATATTTTTATCATGGCGGCGCATATACTGTATCGGGGTGTTTACATGGAAAAGCTCAAGATATATATTATATGCTCGGTTACGCTGATATGCGTTTTTCTGTTCGGTGGTCTTGTCTACACGGCTTTTGACGATACACAGGCTGTTCCCGCATCAATCGGAAGCGGTGAGGATGAACCGGTAATAGTTATAGATGCCGGACACGGCGGTGAGGACAGCGGTGCTGTCGCTAATGGTCTTCTGGAAAAGGACATTAATCTTTCAATAGCTCTCAAACTGCGTGATATGCTAAGACTCAGCGGCTATAAGGTTGTTATGACTCGTGAGGACGATATTTCTATCTATGACAATACAGCGTCAACTACAAGGGAAAAGAAAAATTCCGACCTTAAAAACAGGGTGAGCATAATAAACGGCAATAAAAACAATATCCTTGTAAGCATACATCAGAATAAATTCGAACAGGAAAAATACAGCGGTACACAGATGTTCTATTCTGCAAACGATCCGCAGAGCGAAAGACTTGCGGAGGAAATGAGAAGGTCTGTTACCGGACTTTTACAGCCCGAAAACAAGCGTGAGCTGAAAGAGGCAGGCAAAAATATATATATTCTCAGACAAGCAGAAGTTCCGGCTGTTATAGTCGAATGCGGATTTTTGTCAAACGCTGATGAAGCGGCACTTCTCAAAACTGACGGATATCAGCAGAAAATGGCATTTTCAATATGCTGCGGCATGATAAATTATCTGAAAAAATAAGCCTCCGTTATTGAGGGCACGAAGTGCCGGAGGGAGTTTTCCACGCAGTTTCCCATCAAGCATACTTTCAGTAACAACCCTGTCATCCTGAGCGCAAGCGAAGGATCTTAAAAGATTCCTCACTGCGTTCGGAATGACAAAATAAAGTGTGTTTGTCTTTCTCTTTCCGCTTCGCTGATTTTATACTGACTGCAAGTTATAACTCCCTCAGTCAGCATAGCTGACAGCTCCCTCAAAGAGGGAGCCTTTGTTCAAAATAAAGTAAAAGGTGATATAAAATGGCATCAAAACTGAAAAGTCTTTATGTATGCTCCCAGTGTGGATATGAGAGCGCAAAATGGTACGGAAAGTGTCCTTCATGCGGCGAATGGAACACCTTCACGGAAGAAATTCGTGATATCAAAAAAACAAATACTCCCTCGGTACAGGAAAGACGCAGACCTTCATCTGCGCCTGTGCCTATTTCACAGATAACTACCGAGGACGAACAGAGGTATTATACAGGCTCGGGAGAGCTTGACCGTGTGCTTGGCGGCGGTATAGTAAAAGGCTCGCTCGTACTTCTTGGCGGTGATCCCGGAATAGGTAAGTCAACAATACTTTTGCAGATATGCAGCCACCTCGGAAAAATACTCAGGATACTGTATATATCGGGAGAGGAATCAAAAAGGCAGATAAAGCTCAGAGCGGCAAGACTTGGTGTTGAGAGCGATAATCTGTATATAATGACGGAAACGGATATTGAGATAATCGCTGATCAGATACAGAATGAATCACCCGATCTTGTTATGATAGACTCCATACAGACTATGAACTATAAGGAGCTTAATTCCTCGCCCGGCAGCGTTACACAGGTAAGGGAATGTACAAACATACTTATGCGTACATCAAAATCACTTGATATCCCGTGTATCGTTGTAGGTCATGTAAATAAAGACGGTGCTATTGCAGGTCCTAAAGTCCTTGAACATATAGTTGATGCCGTACTTTACTTTGAGGGTGACAAACAGATGTCATACAGAATACTCAGGGCAGTAAAGAACCGTTACGGTTCGACAAATGAGATAGGTGTTTTCCAGATGGGCGATACCGGACTTACAGAGGTCGAGAATCCGTCGCTTATGCTGCTTTCGGGCAGACCTAAGAATGTTTCGGGAACGTGTGTTGCGTGTACGATGGAGGGTTCAAGACCTATTCTTGCAGAAATTCAGGGACTTGTTACAAATTCCGGATACGGAAATGCAAGAAGAATGTCCACAGGTTTTGATTACAACAGAATGTCAATGCTTCTTGCCGTTCTTGAAAAACGCTGCGGATATTATTTTTCAAGCCTTGATGCGTATATAAACGTAATAGGCGGGTTACGTCTTGATGAACCGGCGGCTGATCTTGCCGTTTCGCTTGCGCTTGTAAGCAGCCTTAAAGATATTGTCGTTGCCGAAGATGTTCTTGCTTTTGGTGAAGTCGGTCTTACGGGCGAGATACGTTCTGTAAATCATGCCGATATGAGAGTGTCGGAGGCTGCAAGACTTGGTTTCAGAAGGTGCATACTGCCTTATCATAATCTGAAAAATCTTGTCGTGCCGTCCGACAGCAATATGGAAATAATAGGTGTGAGGACTATCAGGGATGCGGTTGCTGCACTCGGCGGTTGAGCGGTGAAAGTGAGCTTTCCGGACGGACTTTGTGTATGCAGCCCGAACAGGTGCAGTCTGTTACTGCCGATGCATTTTCAAGTGTACATGAACCGTTTTTCTGATGTATGCAGCTTTCGTCACATGGAATGAATATCATTTCTGTCAGCCCCTTTGTGTTAATTATATTAAGCCTCCATCATTGAGGGAGGCGTGGCACGAAGTGCCGGAGGGAGTTCTACACGCAGTTTCCCATAAAGTATAATTTCAGTAACAACCCTGTCATCCTGAGCGCAAGCGAAGGATCTTAAAAGATTCCTCACTGCGTTCGGAATGACAAAATAAAGTGTGTTTGTCTTTCTCTTTCCGCTTCGCTGATTTTATACTGACTGCAAGTTAAACTCCCTCAGTCAGCATAGCTGACAGCTCCCTCACGGAGGGAGCCTTTATATATTATGCCCGTAATCAGAGAATTTATTTAGGAGGATATTGAATGGTAAGGGAAATTGTAAAGGATACCATGCTGCTTATGAGAAAGGCTTCGCCTGCGTCAAAAGCGGATCTTACGACTGCAAGAGATCTGCTCGATACTCTTAGATATCATGCAGCAGGCTGTGCGGGAATGGCAGCCAATATGATAGGTGTGAATAAAAATATAATCGCTGTATTTATCGGTGAGATACCTGTTGTAATGATCAATCCGAGACTGGTTTCACATTCTCCCGAAAGCTATGAAACCGAGGAGGGATGTCTTTCACTTACGGGTACAAGAAAGACTTCAAGATGGTACTCTGTCGAAGTTGAATACTATGACATGATGATGAAGAAACACAGGATAAATTATTCGGGGTTTACTGCCGAAGTTATACAGCATGAAATGGACCATTGTAACGGGGTTGTGATTTAGAACCGCACATTAAAATTCTTTATTAAAAAAATAAACAGTAATTTGACCTGTTTAACGTAATTTTTTATCTCGCTGTAACCTTTAACGATTTGGAATGAAAAATGTTAGTGTTTTTAGAATAGTATTGATATATCAAAAAAGAAAAAAAGATGTTATAATTACATTATGACATTATAATTGTTAGAACGACAAAAAGCTATGGTGAAAAAAGGAGAGCCGAATAATGAAATATAAGTTTATTTCCGACAGCCACACTCACAGCGAAAATTCATTTGATGGTAAGGACAGCGTTATAATGCTTGCGGACAGGGCGTATAATCTCGGACTGCATTCTATAACTGTAACAGATCATTGTGAATGTAATGAATACGCTCAGCATAATTATCATAGCGATATAGTTAACTCTGTTATGGATGTTGTTAAGGCAAAGGCACTTTACAGCGGCAAAATGGAGGTATATAAGGGCATAGAGCTTGGTCAGGCTACACAGAATAAAGCTGCTGCCGAGGATGCACTTTCAATTACTGATTATGACTTCGTGCTCGGCTCACTTCATAATCTTAAAGGTGAACAGGATTTCTATTTTCTTGAGTATACACCCGAAAATTATCACGGACTTTTGTGCAGATATTTCAGTGAACTGATGGAGCTTGTAGAATATGGCTGTTTCGATTCTCTTGCACATCTTACATATCCTTTCAGATACATAGTCGGAAACGGCATGATAACATTTGATATAAGATTCTATCAGGATATGATAGACGAGGTGCTTAAAAAGCTCATAGAAAAGGAAAAGGCACTTGAAATAAATACTTCAGGTTTAAGACAGATAATCGGTACAACTCTTCCCGATGAAAACATAATAAAAAGATTCCATGAGCTTGGCGGAAAGTATATTACGCTCGGTTCTGATGCTCACCGCTGGGGAGATGTCGGTGCAGGTATCGAGGACGGTCTGCGTATAATGCTCAAATGCGGTTATACCCATTTTACTGTTTTTGAAAAACGTGAGCCGAAATTACTGCCTATCTTATAAAAACTATTATTTAGCTCAGGATTTTTTTATTGTTATCCTGAACGTATTGTCATCCTGAACGTATTGTCATTCTGAACGTATTGTCATTCTGAGCGTAAGCGAAGGATCTTAAAAGATTCCTCACTGCGTTCGGAATGACAAAGTAAAATGATATTTAGAAAAAATGTACAAAAAAATACTTTCAAATTGTTTTATTATATAGCTTTAAACTTATTTTGTTTTATGGTATAATAAGAACGCTAAGCGGGGTTGCTGATGCATTCCCGCTTTTTGTTTTGGAGGAGATTATGACTGATTTTAAAGCGGCTATATTTGATCTGGACGGTACTCTTATAGACTCGATGTATGTATGGGAAAAGGTTGACAGGGATTTCCTTACAGAGAGAGGTATTGAGGTGACCACTGAATATACCGATGCGGTAAGAGGTATGTATTTTGAATCCGCAGCAAGATATACTATTGCTAAATACGGCTTTAAGGAAAGTGTTGAACAGATAATACAGATATGGCTCAATATGGCAAGATATGAATATGAGCATAATGTCAGGCTTAAACCTTATGCAAAGGAATATCTTCAGTATCTCAGAAATAAAGGCGTAAAAATAGGACTTGCAACATCTTCTAACCCTTACCTTCTTGAACCTGTTCTTTTATCCAATGGTGTGAGCGGTCTGTTTGATGCCGTTTGTTATACTTCTCAGGTAGGCAAAAATAAGAGCTTTCCCGATGTTTATTTATTTACGGCTAAGAAATTGGGTGTCAGTCCTTCAGAATGTATCGTTTTTGAGGATATAGCAGAGGGAATAGACGGTGCGAATAAAGCAGGAATGTACACCGTGGCTGTTTTTGATAAGGCTTCGGAAAGCAGCAGGGAATATTTGGAAAAAAATGCCGACAGATATATCTGTCACTTTTCGGAAATGGTGGGAAAGAATTATGGAACGTAATAAAATTTTATATTTTGCGATCGGGGCTTTTTTGATCGTAGGAGGTTACATAATAAGAAGCCTGAACCGTGACCTTGCGTTTGAAGGCAGCTTTGTGTTTATCTCTATGGGAATGTACTTAAGGGCATCTCTAAAAACCCCTGTACAAAAGAGTCGTGAAACGGTAAAATAGAGACATGAGAAATATGCAGTTAGGGTTCTTTGATACAGAGAACAGATACGAAAGATTAACACAATTAGGAGATCC
>Ga0310695_10007462_pt1 | contig 17428 bp, 20 predicted proteins | sample RumenRJG_04DNA_FD_203882 | JGI IMG/M metagenome (GOLD analysis project Ga0310695, IMG submission 203882) | Bovine rumen microbial communities from Lethbridge, Alberta, Canada - RJG_04 (v2) (version 2) | ecosystem: Host-associated > Mammals > Digestive system > Stomach > Rumen | place: Canada...
CTCTAAAAATTCTTTTTTACTGTATGTTTTTTCAAGCGGTTTGTATAATCTTGGCATAAAAGAAAGACCTTCAAAACTTAAATCATGGTGATTAGTGTTTAAAGGTCTCTTAATATCTTGATTATTATTTTGCGGATAGGAATTCTGACTGCCGACAGGAGTTCCGATTTTAGAGGATAGATACCCCTGCTTTTCTCGCATTTGGTCTATTCGGAATTTCGTTACGCTACCCGCTAACATTTTTTATCCTTCCCGTTCTTTTGGTATTCTCTTTCATTTCAAAACAAAAAGCAAGTTTTTTTTGCGCAAACTTTACAAGTTTTTACATTAATATTTTATAAAAAAGCGCTAAGGTATAAAGCATCAGGATGTTAAGCCTGTTTTAATGCTAACTTTTCCGGTTCTAAACTAAATACAAAACATTAACGATTATATCTATCTTTTTTTATCAAATATGAAATTCTTTCAAATGTAAAAGTAATATCTATATATTCTCCAAGAATATCATTGGGCAACGGGGCGACTTTACCCGTTTGCTGAACCGCTTTAATTGCATCTGTGTCAAATTGTTTATCTCCTGAGGATTCACTTATCATTGAACTCTTTATAGTGCCATCACGCATAATTTTGAAGGTAACAACCGTTTTATTTTTGAAACTATCTTCAGGCGGAGCCCAATTTGATTTTATACGATGTTCCATATCTTTCATATAAGTATTCATTATATCTTCCGCAGGAATTTTATTTTGAACTATTTTGGCAGGAACTTTAGGTCGAACCTCTGCAATACGCATATCTTCTCCAAATGATGCATTCGCAAAAAATATAAAAAATAATACCAAAAATGCCCGAAAAATCTTTATCAAATTCATATTCAAATTCTATGTAATTTTTAAAACTAATTCAATAAATCAAAAGTAGGATTTAATAACATTAGCAGCGTGCATTAAAATGCACGCTGCTTTCTATTCACTATTCACAATTCACCATTCACATGTTAACGACAAAGACGCAACATTATACAAAAACTCATATTCAGGAAAACTCTTTGGTATATCATCCCAAAGCCTTAAAATAGTTTTACCGGACAATTTTTGCAGAATTTCTTTATTATTGGTGCATAACGGATAACAATACGGAATACTATCCTCTAAAGGCGGAAGTTTTATCAGATTATACCGGCCAAATTCCTTTGCGTACTTATTAAACATTTTAGTCCGCCGTTTTTTATCGTTTTCAAAATCAATATCATCCATTTGTTTTTCAACTTCCGCAGATATAAATTTTATTGGCTCTTTGTCAAGTTTTAGTTCATTTAGTTTAAAAATGTCGTAGTTTTTTTGGATTTTTACGTTTTGAAGTTTTAGATTGTCCTGCTCAAAATTCATTTCTATTTCTTTTTCGATTTGCAAATACGCTCCGTTTTGGACAGGAAAAAATTTGCGCAGAGAATTAAAAGTTGCAATTCCGACATTCGGAGCATAAAAGGCCTGCGTGTTATCGGTTATGATATTTTTGTATTTTTCAGATAAAATTTTGCAATTTCCCGCAAAAAGACCAAAATAATTGATATAAAGAATATAACTGTCTTTTGGAAACTCACAATCCGGCATAAAATCTTTATCAATATGATAAAATTTTATTTTACAATCCTCTTCTCTTACAGCCTGCCAAATAGTTTTGCAGGAATAATACGGAATAAAAATCTCTTTTATTCCGTAAGTTCTTATAATAATTTTAAGGCAACTCCTGCCAAGGTTGAATTTGTATATCATAATTTTCAATTATTTCCCCTCTACCTTTGGGAGAGGGAGCAGTTGTAGGCGAAGAATGAGCCGACAAATGCGGGTGAGGGTTTCATTAATTACGATTATGAGCCTCAAAAAGTGCCTGTAAGAGTTCCTGACCTTTGAGCATTGTTTTGTAATCGACATACTCTCTTGCGGAGTGCATATTACAAACAGTCGCAAGCCCCAAAAGATATGGTGAAAATCTTTCGCCTTTTGCGTTTGTTTTGTTTGCATAAATATGAGTTTCCGCACCTGCGTGAAATGATGAAATTTCAGGTTCTATACCAAGTTTTTTTGCAACCGTTTCAAAAAGAATAGGCATATATTCATCATCATTTTTTTCAAACATAGGCATTTTGACGGTAAAAGTAATTTCAGCCGTTGCAATCCCTTCGTGTTCTTTATTAAATTCATCAACAATACCCTGCATTTTTGCAATAAGTTCATCTTCTTTTTTCTTATCGGAACTTCTCAAAGAATAAGTTGCATGAGCATCTGTATTTATAACATTTGTTACTGTAACATCGCCCGATTCAATTCCGCCTATGTTGCAAGAGGTTATCACTTGTCCGTTTTCACAATAATATGCACCCTGCGGAAGTTTAGACACCAAATCCGCAATAAGTTTTGTTGCATTTGCTCTTGTAGGGTCACTAATGTCGTTGCCTGAATGTCCGCCCTTTGGGGCATTAACTTTCAAATCAATCATAACATAACTTGCACCTGCAACAAGACATTGTCCTAATGCATCACTATCAAGTACAAGCACATATTTTGAATTGATTTTATTAAAATCTGTGTTTTTAATTCCGCTCATTGAATCTTCTTCATCACGGGTAAAATGAAGTTCAAGTCCGCCATGAGATAAATCCGTTCTTTTGTTTAAATATTTTGCAAAATAAAGCGCATTGACAACTCCTGCTTTATCATCAGCACCCAAAGTTCTGCCTTTTGCCTTAATCAAATCGCCGTCTAAATAAGGAATAACAGGCGAATCATCACCGATTACATCAAGGTGAGCGGATAATAAAATCGGCTCTTTTGTTGGGTCAGTCGCAGGAATTGTTATATAAATATTTTTATAATCGTCTTGCTCGCAGTTTAAACCGTTGTCTTTGCAGTAATTACAAATCCAATCTATAACTTTTTCTTCCTGTCTTGATGGTGACGGGATTTCCGCCAAAGAACAAAACAGGTCAACAAGTTCGTTTTCTTTTCTCAAGTCTTCTATATTCATAATCGCTCTCCGTAAATTATTTATTCATATTATTTAACGCATAATCAATACATTGAACTATAAATTCATTTCGACTAATATCAACTTTTCCGGCTTCTTTATCAATTATTGCGAGCCTGTCAATATCAAGTCTTATACTAATAACTGTTTTTTCTTGCTTTATTGGTTTAAAATCTTTCATATAAATACCTCACATATATAATTGTATTATATTTTCGATATTTATATATATTTAATTTTGTAGTATTATTTATATTTACTTTTTGAATACAATATGATAAAATTTATTTTAGACAGATATGAATAAAAAAGAAAATATAAAAATTTCAAAAAAGATATACTGCTGCTTAAAAGTTCTTGAAGACTATTGCGAATATCATGAATACAGTGAAGTAGCTTCACCAATGAAACCTATCATTAAGTACGCTGAAAAATTAGCAGATGAATTATGGTTTATAAACATGAATGCAGACTAAGAAAATATAAAAAATCGGGTGGGTTATACAACCCGCCCGTTAAACCTCTTATGCAGGATTTTCGTCTTTTTGTTTGTTGATTAAATCCTGTAATTTACCTTTGATTTCTTCGCCTTTTTTCTGTAATTCACCTAAAGCATCATCTGCTTTAGACTGAATTTGTTTAGCGGTTTCGTCTGCTTTTCTGAGCATATCTTTTGCACCGTTTGCAATATCATTTCTTGTTTCTTCACCTGATTTTGGCGCAAGTAATATACCTGCAACAGCACCGATTACTCCGCCTACAACAAAACCTGCTATAAATTTTCCTACTGACATAATTTTCTCCTTTACTGTTTAACTCACATATTTTAATCTGATTACTATTTCTTTTTATTCGACAAATTGCTTATTTTTTTCTGCCAAAAAGCCCATAAACTGCCAAAAATCCTTTTAAAAAACCACTTACAATGTTACTTGAAAAGATTTTTGTTTTTGCCAAAACATTTTCCAAACCCAATTTGACATTGCCGACACCCTCGTTTGTGTTCTGAACAATTTTATTAAACGATTTCAGCGCACAGTTGAGTTCGTCTAATGTCGGTTTCAGTTCTGAATTTACGATTTCGGTTGTTTTGTTTGCGTTTTGAGCAAGTTTTGAACAGTCATAAAATAATTTTGCCAAAAAGCCTAATGTTATAACACCCATCACTGCAAGTGATACAAGGCTGTAATTAAGAACCGCTTCAGATATTTCTATACTCATTGTAAATTCCTTTCTTAGTAATCAAATTCACTGTCTGACGAATTTTCAATATCTTCCAGTTCTTTTGCTTTAAGCATTTTTTTTGATTTAATCGCATTATTGATTTTTTTGAATTGTCTTTCAAGTTTGTAACGCATCAAATCAACAGATTCTAACGCCTGTTTTTTTGCATCAATAATTTGCGGTGCGTGTTTTTCATATAATTCGCACGCTGTTTCTTTCAATTCTTTTCTTGATTCCTCTCCTGATTTTGGGGCAAAAAGTACACCGCCGATAATACCGCCGATTACTCCTGCAATTATACCCATTGAGAATACAAAAGCATCATTTTTTTTGCACATAGTTGTAAACCTCGTTTCTTTCAGTCATCCTGAATTTATTTCAGGATCTCCTTAAAGGAGTTTTACCGGTAGACCCTGAAACAAGTTCAGGGTGACAATACATTTGTTTGTCAGTTCAGAATGACATTTCTATAACGCAATAATAATATCATGTTTTTTGCGCTTTTTCAAGAGTTCACCGCTAAAACCTTGCTATGCAAGTTTTTTAGCCCACCTATCCATAACATCTTTTAGAGAAAATGCAAGTTCAATGGTTGATAAGACTTTTTTTCCGCTTGTGTTCAGCAACAAATATAATGCAGTTGTAATAACACTTTTCAGAATATTGAATTTAAATTCTTCCGTTTTTGACTGAAGTTTTTGTTCAAATTTATTCAAAGCCAAAAGAACTTTATTAAGGGAAATTCTTGCAGATGTCAAAGTATCTTCTATTGTCGGGGTAAGCGTAACAATTTGTTCATTTAATTCGCATACTTTTTTATCAATTTTAAGAATAAAAGAGATAATATGAAATGTAATTACGATTTCCGCTATTAAAACTATTGCGATAAAAAATGTAAGCATTATTTCCCTTTTTGTATTATACTTATTTTTAGTATAATACCTGTTTGCGCATTTGCAAATACATTTAAAGGAGTATTTAATGGGTATGTTGAGATTTTATGTCGCATTAATATTTTCAAAACTTGCATATTTGGCAATAAAAATTCTGAAAAATTCAGGCGGAACATCTTTTGCCGGTATGCTTGCACTAAAAATATGCCCTGATTTTCTTAAATACTGTAAAAAATATTCTAAAACCAAAATTGCTGTAACGGGTACAAATGGGAAAAGCACGACATCAGGAATTTTAGCCCATATTCTTGAGCAGGAAAACAAAGTTATTCACAATGTCAAAGGTGCAAATATGCTCACAGGAATTGCAAATGTTTTTGCACTAAATTTGCCATGTAAAAAATTTGATTATGCGGTATTAGAATCAGATGAAGCATATCTGACCAAGTTGTACGATTTTATGCCGTCAGATTTTTTGCTTGTTACAAACCTTTTTCGTGACCAACTTGACAGATACGGAGAACTTGAAACAACGGCAGGATTTATAAAAAATGCTATTGATAAAGCAAATCCTATTTTGTTTTTGAATGCTGACGATCCTTTGGTCGCAAATTTAGGCAAAGGTAAAGAGGTTTTTTATTACGGGTTTGAAAATGTCGAATTTATTTCAGACAAGCACAATTCTTCTTCTGCTGCACCAAGCGAAGTTTTTAAATGTATTTGTGGAGAAGAATTAAAATATTCAAAAAGATTTTTTGCACAACAGGGACATTATTACTGTGAAAAATGCGGTAATAGCCGACCGGAACTTACTTTTAAAGGTAATGTAAAAATCTATGATGATTACAGTGAACTTTCGGTTGATTTTGATGGTAAAACTTACGAATTTCGTGTTAATCTTATAGGTTTGTATAATGCTTATAACGCTTTAAGTGCGGTATCAAGCGCATTATTTTTGGGAATTGACAAAAATATTATAAAAGATGCGCTTTTATCTTACAAATCAATTTTTGGTCGTGCGGAAAAAAGGGTTATAAACGGACATAATACTCTTATTCAGTTGATTAAAAATCCGACAGGTGCAAGTGAAGTATTAAAAACAGTTGATTTAAATTCACAAATTTTAATCGCAATTAATGATAATTATGCGGACGGGCGTGATGTTTCATGGCTTTGGGATGCGGATTTTGAAAGGTTGCAAAATACCGTAAAGCCGATAATTGTTTCGGGTATCAGAGCCAAAGATATGGCAGTTCGTCTTAAATATGCAGGAGTTCCGACAGACAAAATTATAATTGAAGAAGATTTAAAAACTGCGGTTGAAATCGCATCTTCTTCTGATAAAATAGAGGAAAACTTGACAATATTGCCTACTTATACGGCACTATTGAAATTAAACAAAATGAAAATAAGAAAGTAAATAGAAGTGAAATGTGAGTTGTGAATAGTCATTATCAGTGCTGACGCACAACATATAAGTAACAGAAAGGTAAAATAAATGCTTTTAGGTGTCAATATAGATCATGTAGCAACATTAAGAAACGCAAGAGGTGGTGTTGAACCCGAACCGATTTTGGCTGCCCGAATTTGTCAAAAATGCGGTGCGAGTTCCATCACAACACATTTAAGGGAAGACAGACGACATATAAAAGATTCTGATGTCGAACTAATAAGTAAAAATATAAGCACAAATCTTAACCTTGAAATGGCTGTAACGGATGAAATGCAGAAAATTGCACTTAAAATAAAACCACATTCTGTTTGTCTTGTGCCTGAAAAAAGACAGGAAGTAACGACAGAAGGCGGACTTGATGTAGCAGGGCAACTTGAAAAAATTACTAAATTTGTAAAACCGCTAAAAGATGCGGGAATAGAAGTGAGTCTATTTATTGATCCGACAAAAGAGCAGGTTGAAGCAAGTGCAAAAACAGGGGCGCAGTTTATTGAAATGCATACCGGAGCATATTCTAACGCTTACGGTACAGAAAACGAAGAAACAGAATTTTCAAAACTTAAAAATTCGGCAAAATTGGCTCAAGAACTTGGCTTAAGAGTAAATGCAGGTCACGGCTTGAATTATGAAAATGTTAAAAGAATGCACGAAATTGAAGGATTGTATGAACTCAATATCGGACACAGTATAATTTCAAGAGCAATTTTTGTTGGGCTTGAGCAGGCAGTAATTGAGATGCAGAATTTGGTAAAATAAGGATTTAAATTGTAAGTTGGGCTTTCAGCCCAACATCATCATTGTTGGGGTAGAAACCCCAACTTACATCTTAAAAAAGGAGTTTTAAGTGAAAAAATCACCTGAAGAAATAATTGAAGAAATGCAGGCAGTTGCAAAGCAAATGGTGCTTGATGATTTGGAAGAAAATCCGGATTTGGAATATGAATATTTTGACTGTGCATGCTGCGGAAAGAGTAAATCTTACGCAGGGTCAATAAAATACGGAGAACACAGACTTTGTAATGATTGTGTTTTACTTGCGGAAACGGGTTTTGCACTAAAGAAATTTGATAATGTTCAGGCACTTATTGATGCTATGGAAGATAACAGACTTGAAGAAATCTGCAATTTCATTAAAGAAGAACAAAACCGTAATGCAGAATTGAACTGATTATTTAATTTTATATAACGAGGATAAAAAGTTATTCAAAACAATATCCCCGTCAACTTTTGTCAGAAATATTTGGCAGTCTTTGTCGTCTGCTTCAATTCTTGGAATTTCTTTTATTTCGGATTCATAGTAATTACTGTTATTACGACTACTGAAAGGTATTCTGTTTGCAAGGCTGTTTAATGATACGCTTCTTAAAAATCCGAATACGCCTTTTTTACGGTTTGAAAATCTTGTATAAACCCTCAATATTGCGTCCTGATTTTCAAGATTGTATCTGCCGACGATATAGGTGCTTAATTGAGGAGAAACAGATTTTATTACCATTTTTCTTATAACATTTTTCTCAAGAGTAAGAGTACCGTTAATCGTATCAAATTTACCTTCAGGAACATCTACCAAATCGGAAATAACACTTGGAGTAATCATTACAACAGGATTTCTGAAAAGTGCCGCGACTTTCATTGCATATTCTACCAAACCAATTTTTGCAATTTCACCGTTTTGAATAACAAATTTTATTGTTCCGTTTAGTTTTAAAGTTTCATTAGTATTTATATCAATAATCCCGCTTGCTTTTCCTTTAATTTCTTTTGGCAGATTAACAAGTTCGGTTGCAATTGTGTCGGAATTTACACGCATAACAGCAAGTGTCAAATTATATAAATGCTTTTTCAAATCACATTTTACTTTTGCCTCTGCATTACCTTCCGCAACTTCAAATCTGTTTGATTTGAGAATTAATATACTGTTTTTGTCTAATGTCAAATTCCCGATAACATCTGCAAAATGAATATTTTTGTAATGACCTTTCAAAACTTTGAGAGTACATTTTTCAACTATCAGATTTGCAAGGTCAAAGGTTTGCGTATCATCACTTTCATCAACTTCCTGCTCAACAGATTTCGATATTACAGAATGAACATCACTTGAAGATTGTTCGCTCGGTTTCTGCTGATTAAATGCCTGCAAATATCTTTCCACATCCATATCGTCAACTGTCAAATTCGCATCACGAACGATTATAGGAAAAATTATTTCATTTTTAATTTTTGCATCAACATTGTAAGAAGAACGGCGGTATCTACCCTCTGCACTAATAAGCATATTCCCGTTTTCGGTTTTTACCTGCCCTTTTTTGATAAATAATCTCTGGCTTGGAATTCCGACTTCATTTATCTGAAAATCTCCGTCTAATACAGGTGCTTTACCGGAGTTTATATATTTCATTTTTCCGGTAAATGTTCCGTGTCTGAAAAGATTTTGTCCTATAATAAGATTTACAAAGGTGCTTGGCATAGGTTTTGTAAGTGTCATTCCCAAATCTCTGATTTTGCCCGAAAGTTCAATATTCCCATTCATACTAAGTATCGGAGTATGTCTTTCTTTTCTTGAATTAGGACGTTTTTGCGCAAAATGATAATCAAGAGATTTTATGGCAAGTAAACCATCCGCAAGGTGCATTTTTGCAACCATAACTCTTATTCCCGCATTATTTATGGTGCTTTTTTCACCATTTAAAATAAATCCGTTTCCTCTTTCAAATTTGTATAGCCATGTCAAATCCATTTTCCCGTATTTAGATTTGAGCATGATTCTTGTATCTGCCTGCCCCTCCATTTCAACAGGATAAGATACAACTTTTGAAAGATATTTTTTTACAAAATCGTTTGTTACGACCGCATTTCCCGTTATATCAGTATCAACCGATTTTAGATAATCTTTGACTGTTCCGGTAAAATCAATTTTATTATATTTTTTACCGTCATAATACCCTTTAAAATCTTTCAGATTAACCTTTTTACTGTCAAATGTAATTTTTCCGCCATCTAATATGACAGGGAGTTTTGCAAGCGGAACAAGTTTGAATGAGAGTTTATTGAGGTCAACTTTTCCGCCCATACCTTTTGAATTGATATTCACATCAAAATCAAAATTCCCGTCAAGATTATCAAAATATACAAGATAATCACTCAAATTATTCTTTACAATTTGAGAATTCATAATATTGACAGCATCTTTTACCTGAAAATTTTTTGATTTGAATGTCAGGTCATAATTTTTACTGTCAATTTCACCATTAAATAAAATATTTGTGTTTGCAACTTTAAGCGGAGAATTTTTTACAATAAGTTTTTGCTTATTTTCTATTAAGGTATTTTCGCCCGTTTCTTTAGCGAGAATATCAAGTTTGCTCTTATCACGCATCAATACTGCGTGCATATCATAACCCAAAGTTTTTTTATCAGGATTATCGGAAATTTTTATATCTTTTGCATTGATTTTTACTGAATTTTCTTTATCTATCTGATAAAATGCTTCTACATGTTTAATATTTGCAACCGATTTAAAAATATTGACACTAAATCCGCCTTTTTTGTCAGATGTTTTTTTGAACGGAGGCAAGTTTAAAATTCCGCTGATATCGGCGTAAGAATCATCAACTTTAATAGTTTTAATGTCAATTTCTTTGTGGGTGCGGAGTTTCCAAAGAGACATTTCGGAATCGAAATTTTCAACATTTAACAGTTGCTTATTTTTATCTTTTAAAGAAAGTTTTTTAATTTTAATCCTTGCATAAGGAGTCCAATCGGTTTGCAAATATGGTTTTTCAATTTTTAATTCCGCACCGAGCGCTTCTGAACCGATTTTTTCTATATAATCAATAACTTTTTGATTTTGAACCGCCGCAGGCAAAACTTTCAGATACAAAACAGCCGTAATCACAGGTATTATAGCCAAAATACAAAATAATCCGAAAATAAACTTCAAAACTCTCATAGTTTGATTATAGCATGCAAAAAATAAATATATTTGTTAAATACGACAATTAATGTTATTCTGAATTTATGATAGATTTAATGATTTTGTTTGTATTGATGAAGCGTGACCTGACGATGTATGCAATCAAAAAGCATATTGCAGACAGGTTTTCACCGTTTACCAATCCAAGTTTCGGAGCATTAAAACCGGCATTAATCAGACTTGAAAAATCAAATTTTTTAACATCATCAAAAGTTATGTCACAGGGCGGAAAACTTTCTGCTTTTTATTCTATAACCGATAATGGTATCAAGCAATTGCGCAATCTTTTGTTAGAGCCGTTTTCTAATAATCCGCTTCATTTTATTTCTGATGCGAAAGTTAAACTTTGCTGCGCATCTTTTTTATCCGGAGATGACTTAAAAAAACTTTTTGAAAATATAAAATCCGGTGCTTATGCTTATCGTATGAATGCGCAAAAAATTATGTCTGATGAGTACATTTCAAGCGATTTTTATCAAAAAATGGTGCTTGATAATACTATTTGTGAATACAATAATTTTATTTCGCTGGTAGAAGGTTTTGAAAAAGAAAATGGGCGCAATAGTTGATAGTGTTTTAGACAATTCAATAGCACAGGAACTTGAAATCACCAAAGGCGACGAAATTTTATCCGTTGACGGTCAAAAAATGACAGATATGATTGATTATAATTTTTATATGAAATCAGAACTTGTCACAATTGAATTAAAGCGTAAAAACGGTGAAATTGAAGAAATAGAAATTGAAAAAGACTTTGAAGAAGATTTGGGAATTGTTTTTGAAAGTGCGATTTTTGACAAAATTAAACCCTGTTTAAACCATTGTATATTTTGCTTTGTTGACCAGCAGCCAAAAGGTTTGAGAGATACTTTGTATATCAAAGATGACGATTATCGGCTTTCGTATTTGCAAGGAACTTATATAACACTTACAAACCTGACAGAAAAAGATAAAGAGCGCATAAAAAGACTTCATTTAGGACCTTTTTATGTATCTGTTCACACGACTAACCCCGATTTGCGGGTAAAAATGCTTCGCAATCCAAACGCTGGCAAGGCTTTAGAGAATTTAAAATGGCTCAGAAAAAATAAAATTCCGTTTCATGCGCAAATTGTTCTTTGCCCCGGAATAAATGACGGCAAAGAATTGGAACGAACACTATCGGATTTGGCGCAGTTAAAAAATACTGTTTTATCTACCGCAATAGTTCCTGTCGGGATAACGCAGTTTAGAGAAGAAAAATTAAAACGGGTTGATAGTAAGTGTGCAAAAGAAACCATAGAAATTGCCTCAAAATTCAGGCGTGTATGTTGCAGCGACGAATTTTTTCTTTTGGCAGATGAACCTATACCACCTGCGAAATATTACGGGAATTTTTGCCAGTTAGATGATGGTGTGGGAGCATTAAGACTTACTTATGACGATTTTAAAAAATTAAATCTGCCAAAATCCGTATCAAGACCTTACAAAATCATTTTTGCCTGCTCTTATGCCGCAAAAAATATGCTTCAAAAAGTTGCCCAAAAATTATCAAAAATCAAAAATTTGACGGTCGAAGCATGTCCTGTTAAATCAAACTATTGGGGTGAAGATATTACTGTTGCGGGACTTATAACAACGGATGATTTAATTGCAGCAGTCAAAGATATTGACTGCGATACAGTTATAATTCCGACAGTTATGCTAAGACCATACAGCGAAGATTTTTTAGACGGAAAAAATTTGGATTATGTGCGCAAAAAATCGGGTAAAAATTTCTTTGTGCAAAAAAATATTTATTCGCTGAGAGAAGTTGTGGAATTTATAGAGAATATTTAAGGAATATTGAGTTTATAAATAATCAACGGTATAACTCGTACATAATAAAACTGCTTAATTCTGTAAAGGTCAATTCATCATTTACTATTCACGATTCACATAAATTAAATCTCAACATCCTGCATCATTTCAATGAGTTGGTTAATTGTACCTTCCATTGTAACACTTTCGTCCGTTCTCTGCTGCAAAAATCCGTTAATTTTCGGCATCATTTCGATAGCAGTATCAAGTCTTGGGTTTGACCCCGGTTGGTACATCCCGACATCAATCAAGTCCTTATTTTCACGGTACAAAGACATTATTGTTCTCAATTTTGCGGCTGCCTGCTTATGCTCAGGTGAAGCAATCGCACTCATAAGACGTGAAATACTTCCTAATACATCAATAGCAGGATAGTGGTTTGCTTCTGCGACTTTTCTTGATAAGAAAATGTGACCGTCAACGATACCGCGCACAATATCAACTATCGGGTCGTTAATATCATCCCCTTCCATCAAAACGGTATAAAGAGCAGTAATAGAACCTTTTTCACTGTTACCTGCCCGTTCAAGAACTTTTTGTAACCATGAAAAAATTGATGGCGGATAACCTTTCATAGTAGGCGGTTCACCCAAAGACAAACCAACTTCACGTCCCGCCATAGCACAACGGGTAACGGTATCAGTCATTAAGAAAACTTTTTTACCCTGATCTCTAAAGTATTCGCACACCGCAGTAGCGGCAAGCAGACATTTTTGACGAATCAAAGGAGGTTTATCTCCTGTTGAACACACAAGAACCGAACGGCTCATACCATATTCGCCCAATGCATCTTCAACAAATTCTTTCACTTCTCTGCCTCGTTCTCCGATTAGTGCAACGACATTGACATCCGCATCGGAATTTCTTGCAATCATGCCTAATAGTGTACTTTTTCCGACACCTGAACCTGCAAACAAGCCAAGACGCTGTCCTGCACCCATTGTCATACATCCGTCAATCGCTCGGACTCCTGTAGAAAATTGTTCGGTAATAATCGGGCGTTCAAACGGACCGGGCGGAGGCCCTTCAATCGGTCTGTACTCTGCATTTTCCAAATCAAGCGGTTTCCCATCAAGGGGATTGCCCATAGGATCAATCAATCTGCCAAGTAAAAAATCCCCGACTGGTATAATAATCGGTTTTCCTGTTGATGTAACAAGACTGCCCTGTCCTATTCCCTCACCGTCTAATAAAAGTGAAAGTTGCGCAACTTCTCCTTTAAAAGCCTGAACTTCCGCAGGTTTTTGTCTGCCGTCATAGGTTTCAATATAACACAAATCACCGATTTTAAGCCCCGGAAGTTTCACTTCAACAGTTAAACCCAAAAGTTTTGAAACAGAACCACGATAAGTGAACAATTGAGTACAGTCAAGTTTGCTTTTGACTCTCTGCTTTAAATCTTCTATTGAACTTTTATCAATTTTAGTAATCATATACCCTCACCCGAAAATCTGAAACTCATTCTTCGTTTTGATTTTCTACCCTCAGCCCTTCGGCATACAGGCTCAGCCATCCTCGCTATGCTACGGTGCTTCGCTTTGTATCCCACCCTAATGATACTGTGGACGAGGGAAAGTTTCAGGTAATTATATTATCATTATACAGTACCATGTCATTGCGAGCCCGAAAGGGCGTGGCAATCCAGCCATTAATTTGCCAATAACGATGAAATAACTGGATTGCTTCGTCGTCAATCTTTTGACTCCTCGCAACGACAACTATATACTGTAACATTATATAGTTACCTTATATTATTATACTTATTTTTAGGACAATATCAATTTGTTAAAATTATTCAACTAAAGTTTTTAGAATTTTATAAACTTTTTCGAGTTTTAATCTGTCTGTTTTTGCTTCAGATATAAATTTATTTATATCATTCAATAATTCATCATTAGTCTTTAAATTATCATTAGAAAACAGTTCTTCTGTTGTCATATTAAGGGCAAGCATTATCTTTTCGAGAGTTTCAGGCTTTGGATAACTCAAACCGAGTTCTATATTACTCAAATTTCGTGAAGAAATATCGACGATTTCAGCAAGTTTTTCCTGTGTAAATCCATTTTTTTTACGAAATCGTTTTATTTTTTCGCCAACCTCTTTTTTAATATCCATTGAAGTAATACATCCTTATTTTAAAAAATTTCAATTTGTTATTTCATATTATATTAATTTTTGTGAACCTGAAATGTCGCATTATTTCTATATTTTATAAAAATTAGAATTACAACATTGAATTTTTTGGCAATTTTGTCGTCTATAAAAACTTTATATAAATGTGAATGCTTAAAGCAACGAGAGTATAAAAACATGAAAGGAGATTATTATGGAACCGGTAAAACCAGTCAGCAGGACATCTAAAAATGCTCAGACTAAAGCAGTAGAAAATAAGCAAAAACAACAAAATTCCGAGAAAGTAAAAATAGGCGGAGTTTTATTTAATCGAAACCAAATTGATGAAAGTAAAACTAAAACTTATACTCAAGATGGTAAAAAAATGAATACCGTTTTTGTAAAACCCGGAGTTCAAATTAATTATCCGGATCAAAGTAATAAAAATAATAATCCTTCTATTGAAAGCAGAGGTTTGAGAAATGAATGGTATAACCCTGATTCATCTTGGATAGATGTTAATGACTTAGAAAATGCAACTATCACCGGAGCGCCAAACCGCAATGACTTAATAACATTAAAAGGGAACTCGCATAATAATACTGTTATTGTAGATAACAAAGAAAGTTGGTATGTTAATAAAAATATGCGTTCAGACACAGTTATATTAAATGATACAACCCATGATAATACAGTAAAAATGGATAATAGTGACAACCTTGAAATCTGGTTCAATCCTGAAGTTGGTTCAGTAATCCACAATGGCATTGAGCACTCGACCCCACATACTATTTATGTAGAGGGTAAAGGAACAAGCGAACAAGAAATTCAACTTCAAGAATCTCTAAGTAAACATGAATATGATATTCATAAAATAGTACAAAAACATGATAATGAAAAATAGATATAAGGTGCGAAATATCGCACCTTTTTCATTTATGCCTTGAAAATAGTTTGTTCTCTGTCAGGGCCGACCGAAACTATTGAAATCGGAGTGTCTAACAGTTCTTCCAATCTTTCAAGATATTTTCTCGCATTAAGCGGTAATTCTTCGTAATTACGAATACCTGATATATTTACCCCCCAGCCTTTGTGTGTTTCATAAACAGGTTCTAAATACTTGTGAATATAAACATCTGTCGGATAGGAGTTATAAATCTTTCCGCTGCGTTTGTCTTTGTATGCGGTGCAGACTTTGATTTCGTCAAATTTATCAAAAACATCAATTTTTGTCAGCGCAATTGAAGTCAAACCGCCAACCAAACACGCATACTTCATTGTTACGGCATCAAACCATCCGCAGCGTCTCGGGCGACCTGTTGTTACCCCAAATTCGTGTCCGACTTCTCTTATTGTATCGCCAATTTCGTCTGTCAGTTCCGTTACAAAAGGTCCTTCCCCTACTCTTGTTACATACGCTTTTGCAACCCCGATAACTTCATCTATCATTTTCGGTCCGTAGCCGGAGCCTGTGCATGCTCCGCCACCTATCGGGTTTGAACTTGTTACAAACGGATAGGTCCCAAAATCAACATCAAGCATTACGCCCTGTGCGCCCTCAAACAGAACTTTTTTACCTTCTTTTTTGAATTTTTGCAGCAATTCCTGCCATTCAAAGCAAACATAAGGTTCAAAAATTTTAGCGTATTTTTCACACAAAGCCAAAACTTCTTCCTTTGTGTAAGTTTTCAGACCGTATAACTCTTTTAATTGTTTATTTTTTAACGGCAAAATGACATCAAGTTTTTCTTCTAATGCTTCTTTTGAGTACAAATCCCCAATTTTTAGCGCAATTCTTGCCATTTTATCGGTATAGGTCGGACCTATGCCCTTTTTAGTTGTACCGATTTTACCTTTTTGGGCATTATCTTCGCTGTAACCGTCAACTTCAGTGTGCCAAGGCATTGTAATTGTCGCAAGCGGACTGACCTTTAAGCCTGAAAGGTCAATATTTTCTTTTTTCAGCCCTTCAATTTCCTGTTCAAAATATTCAGGCAAAACAACCGTACCATTACCGATTAAACAGGTTTTGCCTTTGTATAAAATTCCTGACGGGATAAGGTGAAATTTAAAAGTTTTGCCATGCGCAACAACAGTATGACCTGCATTGCAGCCGCCTTGGTATCTGATAATTAAATCCGCATCCTGCGCAAGCAAATCAGTAATTTTTGCTTTACCTTCATCGCCCCATTGCGCACCGATAACAACCTTATTCGCCATAATTATATCCCTCTTATAAATACTACATGCTATTTTATTTTAGCATGAATATATAATCTTATCCGAAAGAATTTATAATTAATATATTCACAACATAAAACATATTATCGGTAGTTTTTGTTCATCAAAACTACCTTGCCCCATTTCTTTAAATAGGTAAGTTGGGCTTTCAGCCCAACAAAATAAAGGTTGGGGTAGAAACCCCAACTTACGATGATCGTGTCGTAAACAATGATTGCTCACTTCGTAAAGGTCGTATAATAACCCTCACCCGCATTTCTATGAAATTAAAATTTCAAGAACTGCTCCCTCTCCCAAGGGGATACAAAGCGAACCAACGAACTTGTGAGTTGCGTGAGCCTGTATGCCGTATGGCTGAGGGGTGGGGTGAGGGGTTAAATGCGCTGCGTTGCCTTTAGCAGCGCTAAGTGATTTTTGCCGATAGGCGAAAACACATATTACTGCGTTAGCAGTCTTATGCCGCCGAAGGCGGTATCGTTCCTTAGCGTGTTTTTCTTTTCCGCCATCTTTTCTTTTTGCATCGCAATCAAAAAGAAAAGATGACTAACATAAAGAAATATATCTCAAACACATACCTATAATATATTTTATGTAAATTTAAAAAATTTATTTATTTTTTCTTTGGTAATTTAAGTGCATCAAATTTTGCCTGCATTGTAGGATTCT
>Ga0310695_10007463_pt1 | contig 17428 bp, 19 predicted proteins | sample RumenRJG_04DNA_FD_203882 | JGI IMG/M metagenome (GOLD analysis project Ga0310695, IMG submission 203882) | Bovine rumen microbial communities from Lethbridge, Alberta, Canada - RJG_04 (v2) (version 2) | ecosystem: Host-associated > Mammals > Digestive system > Stomach > Rumen | place: Canada...
AATGCCTTTCCGCCGTGCTCTCCGAAAAAGCGGGCTGTGCGACGATGAACGGGCTGCGGGCCAACGATATTCTCAGAAACCGGAAATACAATGCGCTGTCCCACCGGCAGACCAGTTACATTGACTCACGGTGTTTTGGCGTGGAGATCGGAAACGAGGGACTGCTGAGGCTGATCAACCGCGGCATCGGCATTCTCGGTGTGGAATACACGCAGAATCTTCTGCATCTTTATAATGACGAGCTGTTTAACTATGGTTTTATCGATTTGCTGAGAGATCATATGGTGCTGGTCGTGGCACTCATTCTTGCCATCGCTGCAGTGATCATCTCCCTGCAGAAATGGGAGAAAAAAGCAGAACAGGAGCGGGATGAGGCGAAAACCATCGCTCTTACCGATCCCCTGACCGGAGTCAAAAGCAAGCATGCTTTCCTCATGAAGCAGCAGCAGATTGATGCCTCCATAAAAGAGGGCAGGGCAGATGCCTTTGCGATTGTCGCCTGCGATGTGAACGGTCTGAAAGTCATTAATGATACTCTTGGACATAAAGCAGGGGACGAATACATCCGCAGTGCAGGCAGGATGATCTGCGACATCTTTCAACACAGTCCGGTTTACCGAACGGGTGGAGATGAATTTGTAGTGATCCTGTGCGAGCGCGATTATTTCATCAGAAAGGAACTGGTTCTTGCGCTGCATGACCGTTCCGTGGAGCATATCAGCACCAGGGAAGTCGTCATATCCGGCGGCCTGTCAGATTACCAGGCCGGAGTGGATACCAGCTTCCATGATGTATTTGAACGCGCAGACGAACTGATGTATGAAGAGAAGAAACTTCTGAAGGGTATGGGCGCAATCTCGCGGGAGGATGCTGAGGCAGCCGTAAAACCGATATTCCCGGAAGATGAAGATGCAGAAATACTGAACCTTAAGCGGCATGTCCTTATCGTAGAGGATGAGCAGATCAATCAGATGATCCTGGGCAATATGCTGAAGGATGTCTATGATGTTCTGTATGCCTCAGATGGGAATGAAGCGCTGGAACAGGTCAAAACCCATAAAGATGACCTGGCAATCGTGCTGCTTGACCTTCAGATGCCGAAAATGAGCGGCATGGAAGTTTTGAGGGTGATGAAGGAGGAGGAAGAGTTCAGGTCCATCCCGGTCATCGTGATGACCGTGGATCAGAGTGCGGAGGTCAGCTGCCTGAAGATCGGCGCGATAGACTTTATTCCCAAGCCCTATCCCTCTCCGGAAATCATACTGGCACGTGTTAACCGGTGCATTGAGCTGAGCGAGAAGCGGAATATCATCCAGTCCACAGAGCGTGACAGTCTGACCAATCTTTTTAACCTGGACTATTTTCTCCGTTACGTCAGGATGTATGACCAGCACTATCACGAGAAACCGATGGACGCTGTTGTTCTGGACGTCAACCATTTCCATTTGCTCAACGAAAGGTACGGAAAGCAGTACGGCGACGGCGTGCTCTCCCGGATCGGTATGCGTATCCGACAGATATCCCGTGAGATTGGCGGAGTATGCTGCCGCCGTGGAGCAGATACTTTCTTCATTTACTGTCCCCACAGAGAAGACTATGAGAGTATACTGGACAAGGCATCTGAGGGACTGGTTGACGAGGATGTTTCTGCAAACCGCGTTCGTCTGCGCATGGGGGTATACTCTCAGGTTGACAAGTCGCTTCAGATCGAACACCGCTTTGATTACGCGAAGATCGCTGCGAATTCAGTTAAAAACGGCTACAGGAAAGCTGTCGGCGTCTATGATACACAGATGCATGAGGCAGAACTTTACAGGGAACGACTGCTGGAAGATTTCAAACCCTCCCTGGAAAGCAAACGCTTCATAGTATATTTCCAGCCTAAGTATGATATCCGTCCCGACAAACCTGTGCTGGCAAGCGCGGAAGCATTGGTGCGCTGGAATCACCCTGAACTTGGCATGATCAATCCGGAAGTGTTCATCCCACTGCTTGAGGATAATGGCCTGATCCTGGATCTTGATCGGTTCGTATGGAGTGAAACGGCAGCAAGGATACAGGACTGGAAAAACCGCTGCGGCTTTTCAGTGCCGGTGTCTGTGAATGTATCCCGCATCGACATGCTGACGCCGGATCTGAAGAACATTTTTACAGAAATCCTGGCTGCTTACGGTCTCAGCCCGGATGACCTGATGCTGGAGATCACGGAATCGGCCTATACCGGTGACTCTGATCAGGTGAATTCTACAGCCAAGGATCTGCGCGGTATGGGGATGGGCTTCCGCATTGAGATGGACGATTTTGGTACCGGTTATTCTTCTCTGGGTATGCTGACGCACCTGCCAATCGATGCGCTGAAGCTGGACATGAGCTTTATTCGAAGTGCCTTTGGGGAAACAAAGGATGTGCGCATGATCGAGCTGATCATCGATATTGCGGATTATATGCATGTACCTGTTGTAGCAGAGGGTGTCGAAACGGAAGAGCAGTATATGGTCCTGAAAGCTATGGGCTGTGAATATGTGCAGGGTTATTACTTTTCAAAACCGGTACCGCCTGAAGATTTTGACCGTTTTATTATTGAGCGTGCGGAAATGGAAGTCGAAGTCACGCCAGCGGTCAGGAAGACCTGTATGAGCATCTCCAAGGCGTTGTCCGGTGATTTTGAGAGCATCTTCTATGTGGATGTTGTGACGGCCTTCTATCTTGAATTCTTCATGGGTAAAGATGGTGATCTGGAAATCCGCCCTGCCGGGACAGATTTCTTTGAAGATGCAGGAAAGAAGCTGCTGGAGAATGTAAGTGACGATGATGTTCAGAAAGTGAAAGAGGCAATCAGCAAAGCAAACCTGATTCACCTGGCTGAGCAGGAAGAGGACTTTGCTTTGACGTTCTGCAAGGAGAAGAACGGTGTGACAGTGCCTTATTCGATGCAAAAAATAAAAACGCGGGAAAGTGATCATCAACATGTAGTAATTGGTGTGAGGCGGGAGGTATCACAGCCTGATGAAGACAATTCGCGTGGTCGCAGCCATTATATATGCGGGTGACCGTGTCTTTGCAACACAGCGCGGTTATGGAGATTATAAAGACTGGTGGGAGTTCCCGGGCGGAAAAGTTGAAAACGGGGAACAGCCGGAGGAAGCTCTGGAACGGGAGATTCATGAGGAACTTGCAGCCGGTATTACGGTAGACCGGTATCTCACGACGGTGGAATATGACTATCCGGCATTTCATCTGTCCATGGACTGTTTCTGGTGCAGCCTTGCGGAAGGACATCTTACGCTGCTGGAGCATGAGGCGGCAAGATGGCTTCCTTTTGACAATCTCCGGCAGGTAAAATGGCTCCCTGCAGATGTTCTGGTCATCGAAGCGATAGAGAAAGAACGACAGACACTCTTGTATTATGAGCAAAATGCAGACATATTTGCAGAGGGGACGGTTTCCGCAGATATGGAGGATGCCAGGAAACGGTTCCTGAAATATGTATCGGAGGGAGCATATCTTCTGGATTTCGGCTGTGGTTCAGGCAGAGATACGAAAGCCTTCCTCGAGAGTGGTTATCGCACAGACGCCGTGGACGGTTCCGTGGAACTGTGCCGGAAGGCATCGGAGTTTACGGGCATTCCGGTAAAGCACATGTTATTTCAGGAACTCTCCGTGAGCGATCAGTATGACGGCATCTGGGCCTGCGCTTCCATCCTGCATCTGCCGAAGAAAGATCTTAAATTTGTCTTTCACAAAATGTCATCTGCTCTGAAACGCAGTGGTGTTTTATATACATCGTTTAAATATGGAACTTTTGAAGGCATGCGGAGCGGAAGATATTTTTCGGATTTTACAGAAGAAACGCTGGCTTCATTTATGAAGCAGTTTCCGGACCTGGAAGTGTTTGACAGTTGGATCACTCAGGATGTCCGTCCCGGCAGGGAGGAAGAACGATGGCTCAATATCCTGGCAAGACGCATTTAGATATCCTGTTGAAGAAAAGCTTTTGTTTTGCGGAAAGTTCACACTTCGTAATGGGAGGAGTATACTGTTGAAAGATCTTTACAGATCCGCAAACCAGTCTGGTACTTGTGAGAAACTGATATTTTTAATGGAGGACTGCAGATGATTATTTTAAATGTGATTTACAAATGTAAGCCGGATATGAGAGATGAATTCCTTGAGATGATCTATACAGAGGGAATAGATACAGCGAGCCGCTCGGAAAAAGGAAATATTAAGTACGATTACTATATTCCCGCCGACGGCAGCGATGATCTTCTTCTGGTCGAGAAATGGAGCAACGCGGAAGCTCTGGCAGCACACAGGGAACAGCCGCACTTTGCAAGGCTGGGAGATCTGAAGAAAGAGTATGTTTTTGACGTAATCGTTGAAAAGTATGAAAACTGAGAGAGGCTTCGAACAGTAACGGGAAATCAGATACAGATACTTTCCTGGGCATTTGCCGGCTGAGAAGCAGATGCCGGGATTATTATGCCGGAGGTAGACCCTGTGTTTTCTTATATTTGGCCGATTGCACTGGTGGTTGTATCTAATGTTGTTTATCAGATCTGCGCAAAATCTGTTCCAAAAGATATTAATCCCTTTGCATCGTTGATATTCACTTATCTGGCTGCAGCTGCAGCGAGCGCGGTTCTTTATTTTGCACTTGGTTCTGAACGGAACCTGTTAAGGGAGTTCAGAAAACTGAACTGGGCTTCATGGATCCTCGGCATTGTTATTATCGGATTGGAAGCAGGGTGGATTTATGCGTATAAAGCAGGCTGGCAGGTCAGCACCGGCTTTATTGTACAAAGCGCTTTTCTTGCGTCGGTGCTTCTTCTTGTCGGATATTTTCTTTACCATGAATCACTGACATGGAACAAGGCAGCAGGGGTTATAATCTGCCTTATAGGGCTGATATTTATTAACTATAAGTAAAAACTGAATTCTGAAGATGAGGAGACGGGTACAGCCCGGATGAGGCTTACAGAGGAGGACATGATGACGAATAAGGAAATTGTACTGGAATTTATTGATAAAGTCTTTAATGCATGGGATCTTACAGAATGTGACCGGTTTATGCGGGAGGATTATATTCAGCACAGCCCGGAAGTAAAAAACGGCCGGGATGGATTTAAGGAATTTGCAAAAGGATTCTTTTCAGAAAAGCCGCATATGCATGTATTCAAAACAGCGGAAGACGGAGACATGGTCTTTGTGTTCTTCAAGTGTACCTTTGAAGGCAGAGAGGGAGCGGCAAAGGTCTGTGATATTTACAGGCTGGAAGGCGGGCAGCTTGCGGAACACTGGGATATTCTGCAGCCCATAAATCCCAACGACCCGGGAGCAAACGGGAACGGACATTTTTGAAAAGCAAAAAAAGAGAGACGGTTCTTTTACAGAGCCTTCCCTCTTTTTTGATTTGCCGCTGATCATATAAATTTTACCGCTGTTCCATATGCCATCACTTCAGCTGCACTCTGCATGATTGAAGAAGATGAATAACGAACACCCACGATGGCATCAGCTCCAAGACTGCGGGCTTCATCAACCATGCGGGAAGTGGCCAGATCCCTTGCCTTGTCCATCATCTCGTTGTATTTTTTGAGCTCCCCGCCAACCAGGGTCTTAAAGCCGGCTCCAATATCTCTGAAAGCATTTACTGTCTGGATTGTACTTCCCTTAACGAGCCCAAGCATTTCAAATTCTTTACCGTTGATGTTATCAGTTGTTACAATAATCATTTTTCTTACTCCTTTGTCTGTATCCGGCTATGAACAGGAACACTTTCTGTTATTTTACCTCTTGTAAGACACGATTTCAATACATATATACCGGATCCTTGCTGCCATTCAGGGGATGAGAATCCCGGTGGATATGTTATTTGCGATATGTTATGATATGACAAAAGAAAAAGCCGGAGGAACCGTTATGAGAAAGAAAGCAGGCAGGAAAAAAAACCGCAGACTTCTGTTCCAGACAAGTATTGTGATCATTCTGCTGTTTTTTCTGATGTCGTCGGCAACAAGGAATATGCTGACCATCTCCGCTTTTTCGACTTCATTGAGCAATATCTATTTTACAAACAGGAAAAATATGGAAACCTTCCCGGATTATCTGGAGACATATAAAAGTCTGACATGGCTTATAGACCGCTGGATGGAGGACTCCGGAGAGATCGTTTCTGATAAGGATCCGGATGAAGCGGGCTGGCTGCAGACCCGGATGGATAAGCTTGCTGAGGAGCATGGCTTTGGAGGTTTTGAAGAGATAACGCCTGAATGTGCGGCTTCACTAACAGCGGATTTGCCCTGCTTATTATTACGGGTCTGATCCTTCTGGGCTTTTTGTACCTGATCGTACTCAGACCTTTGTCAGGCCTGAAAGCCATAGTCGTTGATTACCAGAAAAACAAGGATTCGGAAAAAGCAGCACTGCAGCTTTCACGAATCCGCTCCAGAAATGAAATCGGCATGTTTGCAGATCAGTTTTCCATACTCATACAGGAAATGGAACGCTATACGCAGGAGGTGGCCAGGCTGGCAGGAGAGAAGGAAAGAGCCGCCACAGAGCTGAAAGTAGCAGCCGGAATTCAAAAACAGATGCTGCCGGGAGAGATTCCGGACCGCGAGGAATTCAGCCTGTATGCCTCTATGAATCCGGCAAAAGAGGTGGGAGGCGATTTCTTTGACTTTTATCTGATTGATGATGATCATCTGGCACTGACCATCGCAGATGTTTCCGGCAAAGGCATTCCTGCGGCCCTGTTTATGGCAGTATCGAAGACGATCCTGAAAAACCGTACTCTGCTGGGAGGAACTCCGGCTCAGATTCTGGCAGATTCGAATAACCAGCTTTGTGAAGGCAATGAGCGAAATATGTTTGTAACCGTATGGCTGGGGATTCTCAGGCTGTCCACGGGACAGTTGATATGTGCCAACGCCGGCCATGAGTATCCGGCAGTACGCATCGGCCAGGCTCCCTTCGGGCTTATTAAAAGCAGACACGGAGTGGCGCTGGGGGCTATGGAGAATGTCAGATACCGGGATGAGTGTTTTCAGCTTGCACCCGGTGATGCCGTTTTTGTGTATACAGACGGTGTGACAGAGGCAAATAACGCGGATCAGATGCTGTTCTCTGAGGAACGACTTTCCGGCGTACTGGAACATATTAAGAAAGAGGACACACCGGAAATGATCCTGGAAACGGTTCGGTCAGCCGTCGATGAATTCACGGGGGATACGCCGCAGTTTGACGACCTGACAATGATGTGCCTGGTGTACAGACCGGGCCCTCGATAGATCGTCACTTTATCTTCACGTAAACAGCCCAGCCGTTTACGGCTGGGCTGTTTACGATTACCGGCGATCTGATCCGCAGAAAGATATCTTTTATGCTGCGTTTTCTTCTACATCATATCCGTAGGTCTCACCCTGGGCATTGATCATCGTTGAGAGTTCTTCGTACACTTCCTGCGGTCCGTACCCGAAGCTGAATGCGACTGCACTGTTGATCAGCTGGCCGCCGCTGAGTTCACGCATGACAACACGGGCGGCTGCCTCATTGGGTTCAGCATCCCTGAATACAGCTTTTACATTATATCCGGCTTCTTCGAAAGGATGAATATAATTCTCCATTAAATCGTCCAGATCGCTGGAGACAATGGGAAGAATAACATTTACGCCTTTCATGTCCCCTTCGAGGAAAGCATCAAGCGCTTTTCCCATAAGATTCATACCCTCGAAATGTACGGCATCTGCTCCTGCACCATGGCTTTCCTTGTATTCGGGCAACTGTGCCTTGATGTCATCCGGGTCCAGAATAAAGGCATCCATGGTATCACTGTCAGGATTGACAATGCGGGTTGACTTGCCGGAAGCCGGCAGTCCAAGCACCAGTTCCATCTGATATTCGGATTTCAGAGGACCATCAAAGGTATAAACCGGATAGCCGTTTTCATCTGTGCCGTCTACACGTGCAGACCCCCGGGAGAGAAACCAGTTCAGTATTTCTTCACGCAGAGCTTCGCGTTCCGGGGTGTTGATTTCGGCCGTATTTCCGTACAGGGATTTATAATAAGCGGCCAGCGCATCCAGCTGAGCAACGACCGGATTGGCCTTCAGCTCTTCCAGATCCGGATAATCTCCCGCAGTAATACGTTCGTACAGTTCCCGGGCTTCATCCCCTTCAATCATCAAATGCTCGGGAGTTACTTCCCAGGTTACAGGAACTACGCCTTCCGGCACAGCGGGATCGACGTCTGCTTCTCCGGCAAAAACAGCTCCTGCAGTCATCGCAGTTAATAAACAGGCAACCAGCATTGGTTTAATTATTTTCATCATATCAAAGCCTCCTTCAGGAAATATCAGTCTGAATGTTATTGCTTACGGCCGAATGACCGATCATATTTTTTTCCCGATCCAGATCAGTATGCATGCACCTACGACGGAGACCAGTGTTCCCCCGATCATACCCCGTCCCTCAATGCCAAGGAAGCCCAGAACGATCGATCCTACTACTCCCCCGCCCAGACCAAGGAGCACATTTCTGAGGGTTCCTCCATCACTGTTCATCAGCCTTCCTGCGATCCATCCGGCAACGCCGCCTAAAATAAGTGTCCATAAAAATCCAAGCATCTGTCTCTAATCCTTTCTTGATTTGCTGAAACAACGTTGCTATTCACAGTAATCTCCGTCTTCGACATTGATAACTGCGTCCTTTACTTTTGCCATCCCGGCCTGCCGGTATTTCTTCACGAAAGAGATAAGAGTACCAACAGCCAGGACGGCATCAATTACAAAAAGTATCCGCTTCTTTTGCATTTTTCTCCATCTCCCTTGAGTTTGTAATGCATATGGATTATACCACACAATCTCCGGGAATGGTAACAATTGTGAATGAGAGCAGCCCGGATTGTTACTGTTACGTTCACAGTCCGGCCGGGGTGGCCTTGATTTTTCTTGACAAAGCACCTCTTTCCCTATATATTTGGAATTGATCGGGATATTGATCAGGGATGGTCGAAAGACCCTGGTCCACCGGTATGGCGTGGAGATTCCGCGCTTATTTTTTTGCCCGACTGTCAGAACGTAGAATATAAGTACCGGAACCAGGGGAAGCGTTTACACAGGATGTTTCGATCGTTTTTTAAACCATTAAACAAAAGGAGAAAAGAGCATGTTTGAGAAAATGAAAAAAGGCCTTTGTGCTCTTCTGACTGCTTCTGTGGTGTTGAGCAGTTCAGTGTATGCAGCTGAAACGGCAGAAGTTTCTCCGCAGAAGGCGGATTCGGCGGATACAGAGGAAGCGGCAGATACAGCCGGGTCTTACTTCCATGATGGAAAACTTACTTTTCTGGATGGGAGCTGTACTCAGGCACCTGTTACGTCCATGGAAGAGGCTGCCGAAGTCGTAGACATGATGAAAGACCGGCTTGGCGGAGACGACAGGACCGAGTTCACTTCCTGGCGTACGATCGACGACGCTTTCGGAAACCGTTTCTTTGTGTTTCAGCAGATGCAGGGGGATACTACAGTTCTGGGCGGTGCCGTAAAAGTGATCACAGATTCAGAAGGGCAGATGATCGGGCTCAGCAGCAGTGTGGTATCTGATCTTCCGGAAGGAGAGGCATCGGAAGGCATCACCGGTGCTCAGGCAGAAAAGGTAGTACTGAGGGAGGCCTTTGAAAAAGACCATGCAGAACTGAACCTGATTTCCGGCGGAACCAGTATGATGATTCTTCCGGTACTGATTTCGGTGGACGCGATCCAGCAGGAAGAGGAGAACAGCCGGTATGTGTGGGTCGTCTATTCCGATAACCCTTACAGTTCCCAGGACAGGTCTTCGGATCTTCCTTATCTGGCCCATTATGTGACCATGGATGGAGAGTATCTGTATTCTCTGCCCACCATCATGCCGGGGGATGAAGCCGGCGCTGCCGGTTTTGATTCCGCTTATGTATTCGAATTCATGGAGCCTGCTGAATACACAGGTTATGTAGATCTGTCCGATGGAACGGAAAAGGAAATCAGTGTAACGCTGATGCGGGACAAGAGAACCGGCATGTATTACCTTGGCAATATCGAACGAAAGATCGTCGTGGGAGACTGCTTTGAGTTTCTGTATAACGGCGGGCAGGTTGTTCTGGAATCGTCCACCGACAATCTGGCCTGGGAGCAGACCGCACTGCTTTCCCTGTATAATTACTGCAAAGCCTGGGACTACTATAAAGCCATCGGCTGGGCAGGAGGGGACGGACTGGAAACTCCCATTCTGATTCTCAACAACTACTGTAATGATAAACACCTGTCAGTCAACAATGCCGCTTATGCCGGCAAGTATCTGGGATGGCAGATATTTCTGGCAAGCCGGGCCAATGACCTGTCACAGTGCCTGGACGTGCTGAGCCATGAGTTTACCCATTGTGTTACACACTCGGTCATGACATACAATTCATATGCGAATGACTATGGGGCGATCAATGAGGCCATCAGTGATATTCAGGGCCAGCTCTGTGAGATGATCAACAATGATACCGAAGACACGACCTGGCTTTTGGGCGATAAGAGTCAGAACCCTGTCCGCAGCATGTCCGATCCCCACAGCTTCGGGCAGCCGGAGTTCAGCTGGGATCTGTACTATAAGGCGAAAGTTCATATTCCCACACTTATAAATGATGAGGGAGGTGTACATACGAATTCTTCTCTTCTGAACCGCCTTGCTTATCTCCTCTGCGAGGAGGGGGGCATGACGTATGAGGAAGCAAGGGCTTTCTGGTTTACCGTTGACTGTTCAATGGTACCCGGAACAGATTATGCGCAGCTTGCCGAACTTCTTCCCTGGGCATTGAAAGTCTGCGGTCTTGAACAGTATGATGCAGTGCTTAAAAATGCCATTGAAACAGTCCGCCTGGGTGACGACACCATACCTGAAGTTCTGGATGCCGACCGGGAGCTGTTGACACTGACGCTCCCCGAAGGGGAAATCTACAGCGATGGGAACTGGTCATTGTCCGTCAGCAGTGTTGATGTGGAAAAGCTGGTGGGGAATGTCTCTTCTCTGATCAGCGCCTGGAAAGAAGAAGACTTCAGTGATATGCCGCAGAGCTTTCAGGATTGGATCAAGTATGAGAAAGAGGCAGAAGAAGCAAGAAAACTTGCAAAAGCTGAAGAAAAGAATGAGGGCGGCCTGCTCGCCCTGGCCGGAGACATCCTGAAAAATATTGCCGCGGGAAAGGAACCGGAGCCGACTTATGCGGATGAACACCCCGAAGTACTTGAAGATCTGCTTGTCTGGGCAAAAGACTTTTTGAGCAGCTTCTTTTACAGCAGCAATGCCAGTACCGGTCAGGACGGCCGTACAATCACCATGATCTGCCGTCCCGGCTGGATTATTCCGACACTTACACATGGAAATGTTGACGAGATGTCATTGGAGATGGATCAGTATGTCATGGCTTTTTACCTGGGCAGCCGCTGGTTTGCCATGCCACAGGTTTTTCCGGAACAGATAGCCGCTTCCCGGGGTAAGGGCGAACCGGAAAAAACGGAAGAAATGAAAGAAGAGATGGCAGAACAGAAGAAAGAGACTGATGCACTGGTCAGTGATATTCTGGATCATGTCCGAAACAGCTTTTCCGAGGCTGACAGCCTGGAGGAACTCCCGACAATTCTGGTGTGCAGACTAGAAGGCGGCGGAGTCAGCGAGCTTTCTTCAGACGGGCTGACAGAAATAAAAATCCCGGAAAAAGGCGAAAACGTAATTCCACTGCTGGAGGCGTCAGACATTCCTAAGGTGATGTCCAGACCGAAGACGGAAGCTGAAACAGAAGAAGCTGCCTGAAAACTGACCGTAAAGGTGACAGGGGGAAAACCCCGAAACCAGCGCTTATATTGGACTTTTATGTGGAATATGATATACTCACAGGAAAATCGCATAATACATTACATCAGGTGAAAGGAGATTCTAAATGACCGCTGAGGAACTTAAAAACATCAGAGAAGCAAATAACCTTACAAAAGGTGCATTTGCGGCTTCTATCGATATCACGGCAATGATGCAGGGACGCTATGAAGGGGGTAAGATTGCAATTCCCGATGCGGTGGCGGAGAAAGTCATGCAGCTGTATTCCGCAAAAAAGGATGATGAACCGGTCAAAGAAGATGCGGAAACTCCCGTGAAAAAAGAATCAAAAAAACGCGGCGGAAGAAAGAAGAAAACGGAAGAACCGGTGCCGTCAGCGGCAGAAGAGAAGAAGACAGGCACTGTTATTGTTGTCCAGTCCCTGATGGGCGGCGAGATCACCGTGGATGAAGTCCTGGACCGGGTTAAGGCTACAGCCGGAGATGTAGAGGCAGTTTACGTGAAGCCGGAAGAAAACAGAATCTATTATAATAAAGACGGGAAGGCTGAGTTTATTCAGATCTGGGAGTAAAGAGTATGGGAATGAATGAAGAATATGAATCCGTGGAACTTGACGTTGTAACGCTGACAGACGAGGATGGAAAAGAAGAGGATTACGCCGTAGTCCTTGTCTTTCCTGTGAATGATATCACATATGCTGCACTCTGCCCTATTGTGGAAGGCGATATCATCGATGATGAAAATATCACTTTCTTCCGTTATGCAGAGGAAGGTGATGAAGTCAGCCTGGATGACCTTGGGGAAGAAGAGGCCGAACTCGTTGCCAGGGAGTATGAAATGCTCTGTGCAGAAGACGAAGAGCTTTAACCCGTAAATAAAAAACCCGGAGCTGCCGATTGGATAACTCCGGGTTTTTTGCATCCGACCGGGGGCAGAAGAATGAGTGAAGCGTTTGTAAAGATCGATCTCCACGGGATGAGAAGAGAAGAGGCTGTCGCGGTCATAGATAAAGCGCTGGCTGCGGCAGACCCGGGCACTTATCAGATCCGGTTGATTCACGGATATAACCGTGGGACAAGTCTGCGGACGATGATTTACGATGAGTACAGGTACGAACCGAAGATAAAGCGCATTATACCCGGAGACAATCCGGGGATCACGGTTCTGGTGCTCAGGGAATTGTACTGAATGGGAGGTAAATGGCGATGAAAACTGCAGTGAGATATTACACAAAGACCGGAAATACAAAGCGGCTTGCGGAGGCTGTTGCCGGGGTACTTGGCGTTGAGGCGAAGCCGATCGGAACTCCTCTTGACGAACCCGTGGATTATCTTTTTCTGGGGAATTCTTATTATGCCTTCAGCATTGATCCGGAAGTGCGGGATTATATCCGGTCGCTGGACAAAAAGATGGTTGGAAAAATCGTCAATTTCGGTTCGGCGGCGATGCTTAATTCCACCTATAAGAAAGTCAAGGCAGAAGCAGATAAGGCCGGCATTCCGATGGATGAAAGAGAATTTCACTGTAAGGGTGAATTCAAAGGTATCCATAAAGGCAGACCGAATGAGGAAGACCTGAAGGCTGCGGCGGATTTTGCACGAAAAATCGTGGGGTGAAGAAGTATTATGCCTGTTTTAGCTGCATTTATGGTGCCGCATCCGCCGATGATCGTCCCTGCAGTCGGCTGCGGCAGTGAGAAACAGATTACAGAAACGACAAAGGCCTATGAGCAGGCTGCAAAGGAGATAGCTGCGTTAAATCCCGAGACGATCATCATCACAAGTCCTCACTCTGTGATGTATTCGGATTATTTTCATATTTCTCCCGGACGCAGGGCAAAAGGCTCGTTTTCCGATTTTCGCGCGGGACAGGTCGGATTTGCCGAGGAATATGACGAGGATCTGGTCAACGAAATATGCCGCCTTGCCGCTGAGCAGCAATTCCCCGCCGGTACGCTTGGCGAACGGGATGCACGGCTGGATCACGGAACGATGGTGCCTCTCTGGTTCATACGTCAGAAATATGACGGTTTTCGGATCGTGCGGATCGGCCTTTCGGGACTGTCCCTGATCGACCATTACCATATGGGTATGATTATAAAAGAAGCTGTCGCGCAAGCAGGCAGAAGAGTGGTGTTCGTGGCCAGCGGGGATCTTTCCCATAAGCTGCAGACTTACGGTCCGTATGGTTTTGCCCCGGAAGGTCCGGAATACGATAACCGCATTATGGATGTCTGCGGACGGGCGGCCTTCGGAGAACTTCTGAAATTTGATGAGACCTTCTGCGAAAAAGCAGCCGAGTGCGGGCACCGTTCTTTTGTGATCATGGCCGGTGCACTGGACGGAATGTCTGTAAAGGCAAAGGTCTTGTCGCATCAGGATGTGACAGGCGTGGGCTATGGGATCTGCACGTTTTATCCTGAGGGGGAAGATAAAGATAGATGCTTTCTTGACCGGTATCTGGCTGAAACAGAGGAAAAACTGGCGGAACGGGCGGATAACTCGGACGAGTATGTACGGCTTGCGAGAAAGTCGCTGGAGACATACGTCCGGAGCAGAAAGACTATTTCCGTTCCCGGAGGACTGCCTGAGGAAATGCTGAAGACACGCGCCGGTGCCTTTGTGTCTATCCACAAGCATGGGAAGCTGCGCGGGTGCATCGGGACGATATCGCCTGCCGAAGGTAATATTGCACAGGAGATCATTCACAACGCCATCAGCGCGGCTACAAAGGATCCACGGTTCGATCCTGTTACAGAGGATGAACTGAAATGGCTGGAGATCAATGTAGATGTGCTGGGAAAGCCGGAAAGGATTTCTTCTGTAAAAGAGCTGGATGTAAAACGATATGGCGTGATCGTCAGCTGCGGCTTTAAACGGGGACTGCTTCTTCCCGACCTGGACGGTGTGGACACACCGGAGCAGCAGGTTGCGATCGCCATGAAAAAAGGAGGAATCAGGGAAAACGATCATTATACCCTGGAGCGCTTTGAGGTCGTGCGCCATATATAGAATACAGGAGGGCGCTATGGCAAAATGTGATGTCTGCTTCCGGCAGTGTGAGATTCCTGAAGGAAAGCTTGGCTTTTGCGGAGCAAGGACGTGTGTGAATGGAGAGATCAGTCAGGCCAGTTACGGCAGGATCACATCTCTGGCTCTGGACCCTGTCGAAAAAAAGCCGTTAGCCCGGTTTTATCCCGGCAGCCTGATTCTCTCGGCGGGCAGCTATGGATGCAATCTTCGCTGTCCGTTCTGCCAGAATTATGCGATTTCCTGGTCTGAAGAGGCCTTCAGATCAGCAGAAGCCGCAGAGGTTATTTCGCCAGGAGAACTGGCCCGTACAGCCGCCTGGTACCGCGAAAAAGGAAATATCGGAGTAGCGTTTACCTATAATGAACCGCTGATAGGCTATGAGTATATACTGGATACGGCAAGGCTTGTGAAAGACCTGGGAATGAAGGTGGTACTGGTCACGAACGGTACGGCTTCTCTTTCTGTACTCAACAGACTTGCGCCTTACATCGATGCGATGAACATTGACTTGAAAGGCTTTACAGACCGCTATTACAGGGAGATCCTGAAGGGGGACCGGAGAATGGTAATGGATTTTATTGAAGCAGCGGTGCAGGTATGCCATGTGGAGCTGACTACACTGATCATTCCCGGTGAGAACGATACCGAGGAGGAGACAGCCCGGATGTGCGGATGGATCTCCGGCCTGAAGGATCGGGAGGGGAAAGTGACCGGCCGCAACATTCCGCTGCATATTTCACGGTTCTTTCCGCGCTTCATGATGCAGGACCGGGATGCTACGGATGTCAGCCTGATCTACAGGCTCGCGGAAACGGCGCGAAAGTATCTGAATTATGTGTATACAGGGAATTGCTGAAGGTGATTCACGGATATCAAACCCAATCATCAGTTTACAGGAAAACCGCTGTCACGCTTTGCATGACGGCGGTTTATGTTTTAGCACCTTCTTGCAAACAAATAGCATAGCTGATAAAATGATGCGAGGGTCATTAAATATTCTGATGAAAGGCAGACCCTCTGAAGAACATTTAAAGGGAAAGCGGACAGTATGAAATATATAGTTCTGGATCTGGAGATGAATCCGATCCACAAGGATTATAAAGAACAGAAGAGAATCTGCCGGAGTGAGATCATTCAGATAGGCGCAATTGCCCTGGACGATACATTACGGGAAGCAGACAGTTTTCTTACATATGTGAAACCACAGTACAATGATGCCATTACCGAACTGATACAGAATCTGACAGGTATTACTACCGAGAAGGTGCAGACGGCACCGCCTTTTTGTGAGGCGCTGAGGCTGTTCTTTGACTGGTGCAGACATTTTGACGACGATCTCCTTCTGATCCAGTGGAGCAGCAGCGACAGAAAGCAGGTGGTCAGGGAAATGCGCCTGAAGGAATATGTCCCGGATCCGGCTGAGGAAAAGATCATGGGCAGCTGGTATGATTTCCAGGAAGAGTTCGGACAGGTCGTGGGTCTTGAAAACTCTGTTTCACTTGAAACTGCCATATCCTTCGCGGGAGCTGATTTTGACGGAAGGCAGCACGATGCATTAAACGATGCCCGGAATACTGCTCACCTGTTCCGCATTATCAGAAACCCTGAAGAGAATCATGAGGCTCTGGAGAGAGTGATAAGCTACCTTAAGCCAAAGGAAGCAGCGGGAACATGCCTAGGAGATCTGTTTGATTTCGGAAAGGTGATCTTATGAGACGGCTGTTTTGAAATCATGGAGGATAAAATGCCAGAAGAAAGAGACCATACAGAGCAGATTCGAATTGTTCAGGAGACGGTGGCCGGCAAGGAGATTACATTTGCCCACATTATGGGCGGACCGGCACCGGTCATCTATCAGAAGCTCGGTCTGAATCCACAGGTGGATTACGGCACTTCTGCCATCGGGATCATGAATATGACACCGCCGGAATCTGCGGTTATTGCTTCCGATATTGCCGTCAAGAGCGGCAATGTGTATCTTGGGTTTGCGGACCGGTTTACCGGAACGCTCATCATCACAGGCGATCTGTCAGATGTCGAATCTGCCATGATGGAGATTCTGCGGTATTTTAAAGATGAAATGGAGTATGTTGTATGCCGTCTGACGAAGCGATGACCACCGGAAGACAGACCATTACCAGACAGGAGCTTCTGGAGAAAATATTCCGAAAGGATTATGCCGGATTTCGGGGACAGACACTCCGCATGGTTCGTGTGCGGGTGCCGGGTAAGGAAGTCTGTATGGCACATGTGATCAATCCGGTCGGACCGGCGGTTTATCAGAATCTGGGTCTGCATATAGGCGTTCATGAAGGGGAAGATCATACAGGAGAAGCGGTCGGGCTTATCCGTTTTACTCCCTGGGAGGCCGTTGTTGTGGCTGCGGACTGCGCGATGAAGGCGGCAGATGTTCAGATCGGATTCATGGATCGATTCTGTGGCACTTTAATTCTGACAGGCAGAATGGCAGATGTCAGAACAGCGGTAGAAGAAGTGGTACGTTTCTTTGGAGAAGAACTGCATTTTCAGACCTGTGCCATACA
>Ga0310695_10007464_pt1 | contig 17427 bp, 13 predicted proteins | sample RumenRJG_04DNA_FD_203882 | JGI IMG/M metagenome (GOLD analysis project Ga0310695, IMG submission 203882) | Bovine rumen microbial communities from Lethbridge, Alberta, Canada - RJG_04 (v2) (version 2) | ecosystem: Host-associated > Mammals > Digestive system > Stomach > Rumen | place: Canada...
TTTCGGCTTATTTGACCCAAAATTCTGTCACAATCTGTCACATTGTGACAAGGATTGTGACAAGACAGCGTATTACTATCAGAAATTGAAACTCGCTGGGTTATAAGCTAACTCGCCGAAACTTATCATGGACGGATTAAGTTTCAGCGAATTATTGAAGATATCTTAAGTTTCGGCTAGTTTGAGCGAGTTTGACCGAGTTTCAGCTATTTCCCGATGCAAAACCTCTCGAAAATACTTCCTAAAACTTCGTCGGTGGTGATTTCGCCGAAGATGGTGCCGAGGTTGTGGATGGCGGAGCGGAGGTCTTCGGCAAGGAGGTCGGGGGAGAGGCCTGTGGAAAGGCCGGTGCGGACGGCTTCGAGGTCGCGACGGGCGGCCGTGAGGGCTTCGTAGTGGCGGAGGTTGGTGACCAGGGTCTGGTCGGGGGAGAGGGCTCCGGCATCGTAGAGTGCGGCGATCCTGCTCTTGAGTGCCTCCAGGCCGTCGCCGGTCCTGGCGGAGATCTCCAAATCGCAGAAAGGCACTCTGCCGGCAGCCTTGTCGGCTTTGTTGGCCAGCACTATCAGATGCTGGGAAGGGGAGATGCGCCCGCGGACATCCTCGCAGATGGCGCTAAGCTCTTCCACGCGCGCAGTAGAGTCCAGCACGAGCAGAACCACCTCCGCGCTTTTCAGGCTCAGCAGCGAGCGTTCTACGCCAATTTTTTCTATCTCGTCTGAGGTCTCCCGCATTCCGGCGGTGTCTATGAAGCGGAACTGCACTCCGCCTATGGTCATAAGTTCTTCGACTGTATCGCGGGTAGTGCCGGGGATATCGGATACAATCGCGCGCTCTTCGCCGAGCAGGGCGTTCAGCAGAGTGCTTTTTCCGGCATTGACGGCGCCCACGATAGCGACCGGTACGCCTTTTCGAATGGCATTCCCCATACGGAAGGAATCGCAGAGGCGTCCGATGTGCGCGGACGTTTCATCCAGCAGTGCGCCCAGCTTAGCCCGGTCGGCGAATTCAACGTCTTCTTCGCTGAAATCCAGTTCGAGTTCAAGAAGGGACGAGAGTTGCACAAGTTGATCCCGCAATTCCTTCAGCTCAGTGGAATACTTGCCGCGAAGCTGATTGAGGGCAACTCTGTGCGCAGCCTCGGAACCTGATGCGATTACATCCGCAACGGCCTCTGCCTGTGCGAGGTCCATCTTTCCGTTCACGAAGGCCCTGCGGGTGAATTCACCGGGCCCGGCATTGCGCGCGCCAGCAGCAATGAGAAGCTCGAGAATACGCGATACGATGTAGACGGAAGCATGGCAGCTGATTTCCGCGGAGTCTTCTCCTGTGTAGGAATGAGGGGCGCGGAAGACACTCACCAGCACGTCGTCTACGGACGGGATGCACCCGTATTTCACCGAATATCCATCGGCCGAAGACGCGCTGCCGTTCCTGAAGTCCACCACCTCGTCCACGATCCTGAAAGAATCCGGACCGCTCAGGCGGATAATGGAAATTGCACCGGTTCCCACGGAGGTTGCCGGTGCACATATCGTATCGTCGTAATTCAGCATCTGCTAATAGGTGTCGTAGTACTTGGCCTCGCGGGGAGTGACCTTGTTCATGTTGTCGAGCAGATCGTCGTTGCTCTTGTACTCGTCCATCAGCTGCAGCATGAAGTTCATGGCCTCCAGAGGATTCATCTCCGCGAGGAGCTTGCGCAGTATCCAGATGCGCTGGGCCTTCTCTTTCGGGAGGAGGAGGTCGTCGCGGCGAGTGCCGGAGAGAATGACATTGACTGCGGGGAAGATGCGGCGGTTGCTGAGGTTGCGATCCAGCTGGAGTTCCATGTTGCCGGTACCCTTGAATTCCTCGAAGATCACGTCGTCCATCTTGGAGCCGGTCTCGGTGAGGGCGGTGGCAAGGATGGTGAGAGATCCGCCGCCTTCGATGTTTCGGGCTGCGCCGAAGAAGCGCTTGGGCTTCTGGAGGGCGTTGGCGTCGACACCGCCGGTCAGGACCTTTCCGGATGCCGGCTGCACGGTATTGTATGCACGTGCGAGGCGGGTGATGGAATCGAGCAGGATGACCACGTCGTGCCCGCACTCGACCAGGCGGCGGGCCTTCTCCAGCACCATGTTCGCGACCTTGACATGCCTTTCGGCAGGTTCGTCGAAGGTGGAAGCCACCACCTCGGCCTTGACGCTGCGCTGCATGTCGGTGACTTCTTCCGGACGCTCGTCGATGAGGAGGACGATCTCGTACACTTCGGGGTGATTGTCGGCGATGGCGTTGGCTATGCTCTTGAGCAGCATTGTCTTACCTGTCTTCGGCTGGGCTACGATAAGTCCACGCTGGCCCTTTCCTATAGGAGAGAAAAGATCCACGATGCGGCAGGACACGTCGTTCATGTGACCATGGCCGAGAAGGTTGAATTTCTTGTCCGGGAAGAGGGGAGTGAGGAAATCGAAAGGTACACGGTCGCGGATGAACTGGGGGGTGCGTCCGTTGACGTATTTCACCCGTACGAGGGGGAAGTATTTGTCGCCTTCGCGGGGAGGGCGGATTTCGCCGGTGACGGTGTCGCCGTTCTTCAGGCCGTTCTGCTTGATCTGCTGCTGGGCGACGTAGATGTCGTCGGGGGAGTTAAGATAATTGTAGTCGGAAGAGCGCAGGAAGCCGTAGCCGTCGGGCATGACCTCAAGCACGCCGGTTGCTTCGACGGTCCCTTCGTATTCGGGCACTTTCGCTTTGGCGGGCTGCTGGTTCTGCTGGGCCTGGGGATTCTTCTGCACGTGCGGTTTGAGATAATCGGCACGGGCCTGATCCAGGCTCTCCTTGGCCATTTCGCGGACTAAATCCTTTTTAGGGGCAGCCGGAGCGGCTTCTTCCGCAGCGGCAGGGGAGGGAACTGGTGCAGGAGCCTGTGCCGGTGCTGCTTCCGCAGGAGCTTCGGCCGGGGCGCTCTTGGGCTTGCGGCCGCGCTTCTTGGGAGCCGGCTTCTCAGCCTGGACCGGTTTTTCGGCAGGCGAAGCTTTTTCCGCCTTGGCACTTGCCGCTTCTACTGCGGGCTTTTCGGCCTGGACCGGTTTTTCGGCAGGCTTTTCTGTCGCATTGGCCTCCGCTTTGGCCGGCGCCGCTTCCTTCTTGGGAGCGGATGCATCCTTGCGGGGACGTCCACGTTTGGGTTTGGCTTTTTCCTTATCAGGCAGCAGGGATGCGGCCGTAGCCTGCGCATCCAGGATGGCAAAGGCAAGGTCGGCATCCTCCAGATTCTTGATTTTCTTGATGCTGAATTGATTTGCAATGGTCTCGAGCTGCTCTCTACTCATCTTGTTGAGCTCGAAAAGTGTGTGTGGCATATATGAAATTTTAAAAAGCGCCCCGCGAGAGGAGATGCTTTGATTGATGTGCAAATATAAGAAGAATAAGCGATAACTGCAAATTAAATCAGTTGTCCCAGAAACTGCTGCTTTTCTTGAAACGGAGCAGGTCGGCAAGCGCCGCCGCATTGGCCTGGATGCGGAAACTGTAGGACTGCCATGTGCCGGTCGGAACCCAGGAAACCGAAATGTTGAAGCAGTGCATGTCATAGGTGGCGCTGAGTTGCGTGGAGGTCATCTGCTTTGCCTGGAAATCGTAGCCGGAAGATGCGTTGATGTTCATCTTGGGCGTAAGCTTGATGTTGCCGTTCACGCGCAGGGTCTGGGTAATGTTGTTCTTGACTGCAAGGGAGTTCAGCTTGCTGTCGAAGGACCAGTTCCGGTTGCAGCTGAAAGTGTAGCTGAAGTTGACCGACCATGGCACGTTCGGATTGATATAATACAGCCATCCCCCAGGGATGTATTCACCGGTGTATGGATGGGTGTATATTCTCCTGTAGTAGTTGGCAGGGCTGTCGGAGCCGCCGCCTTCCTTGCTTCCGTCGTTGCCTTTCATGGCGCCCTTGCCGGAAAGCGAATAGGAAAGGGAGAGGGAAGCGTTCGTGAAACGGGCGAGTCCCTGCTTCATGTTGACGGCCCACTCGTTGTACTTGCGGCCCTTGGAATCCACGGCATACGGATCGAAGTTCGCGCTTGCGCTGACGCTCACCTTGCCGAACAGCGAAGTGGACATCGACATGCTGATGGTGTTTAACTTCAGGGAGTCTGCAAGGAAATTGTATCCGCTGCGGATGTTGAGCTGGTCTATGAGCTTGACCTTCTTGGAACCGGTGCCGGTGGTGTCCGCAAAGTCGCGGACCTTCGCCTCGAGGTTGTTGCCTATCGAGAAAGACGCCGTGGCGGAACGGCCGCTTCCCGGAGGAGAATACAGTTGACCGCTGTAAATATTGTATTCGTAGGTCTTTATCTCGTTGCTGGAATCGGTATAGGTCAGAGTCCTGTAGCCGTTTGCATAGGTGGCGAGATCCGGGCTCAGCGACATCGAAAGCGACGGAGAGACCACATGACGGATCGCCTGCACCCTGTGATACTTGCCGAAATTGTACATTCCATACAGACGGGTGCTCGCAGAAATCGATCCGGAATATGTCTGGGTGATTCCGAGGTGCGAAAACGCCTTGGACTTCTCGGTCACGACCTTGTCCAGTTCCTCATCGTAACGGGCCTCCGTCGTCCGGAAGAACCAGTTCATCCCGTAGCTCACGGAAGGGGAGAGAGTTATGTACTTGAAGAGGCTGAAGCTCGGAAGGCCTATGCTGAAATTGTGCGTCATGCCGTTCTGGAACCTGTCGAAGAAGCCGTCCTCCATGAACTCGAAGGCCTTGAAATTGATCTTGTTCTGCAGCGAGGTGTTGTACGACAGCGAGAACTTCTCATACACCTTCTCCTTTCCGACACGGTTCTTCCGCTTGAAAGGATAGAAGGTCGCGACGGAGAATGTCAGATTCGGCAGAGTGAAAGCATAGGAACTGTCCCTCGAGTTCTGCGAGTGCAGGGCGTTGAGAGAGAGGGTCGCCTTGCCCCCGAAGCTCTTGGAGAAGGAGATTGAAGACGAGGCCTGGTTCTGCAGGGCTTCATTCACCGAGTGTGAGTTGTAACGGCTGTTGCTCGGGCTGGAGAAGTTGACGGAAGCGCTGAACGTGGTGCCGGGGTGAGCCTTCGAATCCTGCGAATGAGACCAGCGGACACCGAAGTTCGTGCTCCGGTTATAATCGGCGCTGCCTTTTTCCCCTGTCCTGTCGTCGGAATAGGTGAGGGAGAAGTTGCCGTTGAACCTGTAATTGACCTTGTATCTGGAATTAAGGTCGATGGCCCAGGATCCGAGGGTGTAGTAGTCTCCGGTGGCGGACAGATCGAAATAGTCGCCGAAAACGAAATACATGCCCAGATCCCTCATGTAAAAACCTCGGGCGGTTTCCTCTCCGAAGGTCGGGAAAAGAATGCCGGTAGCCCTCTTGGGCCTCTTCGGAACGAAGCCGAAAGGAAGCACCAGGGGATATACCTTGACGTCCTCGATGACCACATAGGCGGGGCCGAAGACTATCTTCTGGCTGGGTTCCGTCACTACCTTCGCAGCGGTGAGCTGCAGGTAGTAGTGCGGCTCCTCGTGGTCGCATACGGTGTACTTTCCGTTAGTGATGTTGATGGACTTGTCCGGCATCATCTTGATGTCGCGGCCGTGGAGGATGCCGTCATCTTCATTGGTGACCATATTCTTGATGCGGGCCTTGCGCGTGTTGAAATTGTAGCGCAGCTCCTCCATATTATATACCTTTCCACCTTCCGACATTACAGGCCGACCTTTCCAGTCGGCAAGCAGGGAATCATATACACCATAGGCGTGAACCACGCCCGTGGTCACGTCGTAGTCCATCCTCTCGGCGGTCAGTTCCATGTTCTGGTATCTGACTTTTACATCGCCGTAGTAGTGTATCATGCGCGCCCCATCCACGAAATTCTCCACGACGGAATCCCTGGCGGCCGAGAATGCAGGTGCGCGCAGCGACGAACTTTTCATCAGAGCTGCCGAATCGGCACGGAACAGGGAGTCCGCGATGCGGATGGAATCCCTGCGTGCAAGCTCGAGGGAGTCCGGCAGGACTACCTTCTTCTCTGCGATCTGGGAGGAAAACGCCGGCTCGCGCGACCTTCTCGGCCGCTGCGCATCCAGATCATGCGCAGCGGCAGCAAAAAAAGCCGCTGCAAGAAACAGGTATTTAATTTTCCTCAATTGCAATTTTTTCCTAAATTTGCAAAGTACAAAAGTAAGATTTATTTCTGAAACACGCAATCTGCATATTCCTTTCTTTGTTGCTGGGGCTGTTTCCGCTCCGGTCGGAGACCCTCAAACTTCGTACCGTAGTCATAGATGCAGGACACGGCGGAAAGGATGCAGGCGCAGTCAGCAAAGACAAGAAGTCTTACGAAAAGACCTTCACTCTCTCAATAGCGTCATCCCTTGCCGAAAAAATCCGCGAAGAGTTCCCGGACGTCAAAGTCGTGATGACACGCACCACCGACAAGTTCGTCGAGCTGAGGGACCGCGCCCAAATAGCCAACAAGGCCGAGGGGCAGCTCTTCATCTCCGTTCACATCAACTCCAGCGTCAGCACATCGCCCAACGGCTACTCGGTGCATATCCTGGGCCAGTCCTCGAACAAGAACAGGGATCTGTTCGCATATAATATGGATGTGGTGAAGCGCGAGAATTCCGTAATTCTTCTCGAAGACGACTATTCCACCAAATACCAGGGTTTCGACCCTTCCGACGAGCAGTCCTACATTTTCATGACACTGATGCAGAACGCCCATCTGGAGCAGAGCCTTCTGGTGGCCTCCGTCATCTCCGAAAAACTCAAGGGCGGCCCCATACGGGCGGACAGGGGAATATGGCAGAATCCTTTCTATGTGCTTTGGAAGACTGCCATGCCGGCCGTCCTTGTCGAGCTCGGTTTCATTTCCAACCAGAACGACCTCTCCATCCTGAAGCAGGAAAACAAAAGGGAAGACATCGCCGAACGTCTGTTCCAGGCATTCAAGGAATATAAAGGCATTTACGACAGCAGCCTGGACATTCACCGCAAAGAAGAAACGCCTGTCAGCGATACGCCCCGGGTTCAGACTCAGGCTCCGGCCGCCCCGCAGGCCGCAACCGTCCGCTACGGCACCCAGATATTCGCAAGCAGCCGCAGCATCGACCTCTCGGACGAAATGTTTATGGGCTATGTGCCGGAAGTTATAAACATCGGTTCGCTCAATAAATACATAATAGGTGTTTTCGAGTCCGAGGAGGAAGCCCGCAAGGCCAACCTGCAGATTAAAAAAAGGTACCCCGGCTGCTTTATGGTAAAACTGGGTTCCGATGGTGTAACCCGCTTCAAATAAGTAGGTAAATATTTTTGAAAGATTATAAATAAGAATGCATTTTTAACGCATTCTTTTTATTTTTGCCTTATATTAAATTGTTGATAACAAACGATTTATATCAGTTGTTAAATTGCATTTAGTTTTCCTTTTATATAAGACATAAAAATTTATTTTCCAATAGTTAAAAAAATATTTTACTGTTTTTTTTTTAACCATTTTTGCACAGTAAAATCTATGCAAAATATAGGGAACCATATAGACCGTTGGAACAACTGTCTGCAGATCATCTCGCAGATAGTCGAACCCCAGCATTTCGAGACCTGGTTTAAAAAAATCAGGCCGGTTTCCCTCATAGATTCCACTCTCACCGTCGAAGTTCCATCCGATTTCTTCCGCGAGTACCTCGAAGAGTCCTACCTCGACGTCATCAAGAAAACTCTCAAGCGAGTGATAGGCGCCGATGCCAGGCTGAACTATCTGATCCATCCGGTCACCAACCAGCAGGCGATGCGTCTGCCCGAAGGGCCCGGCAATCCGCCCATCAACAGATCCGTCAACATCAGCAGTTACCAGCCTTCGGGGAATCCCGGTCCATTCGTTTATCCCGGGCTCCAGAAGATACAGATCGATCCCAGGCTTCTGCCGGTATACAATTTCGAGAATCTGGTTTCGGGCGACTGCAACAAGCTGGCCATCTCCGCCGGGTCGGACATCGCGCGCAATCCCGGAAAGACGCCGTTCAATCCTCTGTTCATTTTCGGAGGCCCCGGGCTGGGCAAGACCCATGTCGCAAACGCCATCGGCCTGGCCATCAAGGAGAAATATCCTGACCTCGTAGTCCTCTACGTCACCGGACACGAGTTCAAGACTCAGTATATGGACGCCGTATATGTCCGCAACAAACTCACGGACTTCCTTGCCTATTACATGAAGATCGACGTGCTCATAATCGATGACATCCAGGATCTCGTAGGGCAGGGCAACCAGACGGCTTTCTTCAATATCTTCAATCATCTGCACCAGAACTCGAAGCAACTGATTCTCACATCCGACCGTTCTCCCGCCGATCTTCAGAACTTCGAGGACAGGCTTCTGTCCAGATTCAAGTGGGGGCTTTCCGTGGAGCTTTCCCATCCGGACTATGAAACCAGGCTCGCCATGCTCAAGGCGAGGGCTTTCCGCGAGGGAATGAACATAGGAAACGACGTGCTCGAGTATCTGGCAGCCAATATCCAGACCAACTTCCGCGAGCTGGAAGGGGCGCTCATATCCGTGGCGGCATACTCCGCACTATCCAAGGAAGAGAATTCCATAGAGCTCGCTTCCAGGGTGACCAGGAAGATAATCGGCTCCGAGGTTTACAATATCACCATCGACAAGGTACAGAAGGCGGTTTGCGATTATTTCAACATCACCCGGGACGCCCTGCTTTCCAAGTCGCGCAAGCGTCAGATTGTTCAGGCAAGGCAGATTTCGATGTACCTCAGCAGAAACCTTGTCACCAACTGCTCCCTGTCGACCATAGGTGCCGAGACGGGAGGAAAGGACCACGCAACGGTGCTGCACGCATGCGCCACCGTTTCGGACCTCATGCAGACGGACAAGTTTTTCAAGAAATATGTGAGCGACCTTGAGCATACGCTCGCGCCATCAAGATAATCAAGCAATTATCAGAATATGACTTCCGAATCCGTTCTTGATATTTTCAAGGAAATAACGCGTATCCCGCGTGAATCAGGAAAGGAGGGCCCGATAACGGCCTTTCTTTGTAATTGGGCCAAGAGCCATTCATTGGAGTGCAAAACTGACAAGATCGGCAATGTGCTTATCGTCAAACCCGCATCGCCGGGCAAGGAGGATGTCCCTACGCTCGTGCTGCAGGCACATCAGGACATGGTGTGCGAGAAGAATGCCGGCTTCGAGTTCGATTTCGGAAAGGATCCCATTCCCTATGAGATAGAGGACGGATGGATGATTTCCAAGAACACCACTCTCGGCGCCGACGACGGCATAGGCATAGCCGCCTGCCTCGCCCTCATGGAGAGCGACCGTCCCTGCGGACGGATAGAGAGTCTGTTCACAATCTCCGAGGAAACCGGAATGGACGGCGCAAATGCCCTGGAAGAGGGCTTTTTCTCGGGCAAGACGCTGATCAATCTCGATTCCGAGGATGAAGGCCAGCTTTTCATCGGCTGCGCAGGCGGAGAGCACACCGACGCGCTGTTCCACTTCAAGAGGGAAAGCATAATAAAGGGCAACAAGATTGTCCGGCTTTCGGTAAGCGGAGGAATCGGCGGTCATAGCGGAGACGACATCAACAAGCACCGCGCAAATACCGTCAAGATTCTCGCCGACTTCCTCGCAAGCGAGATTTCGTCCGATTTCCAGTTGCTGAGCATAGTCGGGGGAGGTAAATCCAACGCAATCGCCCGCGAGTGCAATGCGATTGTGGCAGTCGCCGACAGCATAGGGCTCGCCGGACGCTTCGGTGCCTATGGCAACAAGATTAAGGCAGAATATGCCGAAACTGAGCCCGGACTGGTCTTCAGCGTAAGCGAAGTCGAGTCCAAACTCAAGGCCGTGGACGGCAAGACCGCCATCGCCCTCATCAACGCCCTTTCCGCTTGCCCGCACGGGGTGGAGAAAATGAGCCCGGACATCGAAGGACTTGTGCAGACTTCCACCAATCTTGCCGCCGTCAGCATTCCGGAGGAGGGAGTGATCAAAGTGGCGACCAGCCAGCGAAGCAGCGTCGTGGAAGAACTGGACGCCCTGGTAGACAAGGTTGCCGCAGTTTTCAAGAATGCGGGAGCGGAGGTAGAATGCTACAGCAAGTATCCCGGATGGAATCCGAACCTGAAATCGCACATACTTCAGGTCTGCGTAAAGTCATACCGCAAACTCTTCAGCCAGTCGCCGCTCGTGCTGGCCATCCATGCCGGACTGGAATGCGGCCTTTTCCTAGAAAAATTCCCGGATCTGGACATGATCTCCTTCGGTCCCACTCTGCGCGGAGTACATGCGCCCGGCGAGAAACTGGAACTCGCCTCGATGGACAGATTTGTTAAACTTCTCGACGACGTAGTATGCAACTTCAAATAGCACCCTCCATCCTTTCCGCCGATTTCGCAGAACTGGGCAAGGACATCAAGATGCTTAACGGATGCGCCGACCTCATCCATCTCGACGTGATGGACGGCACTTTCGTACCCAACATCTCCTTCGGTTTTCCGGTAATCGAGGCCGTTTCGAAAATAGCTTCCATCCCCATGGACGCGCACCTTATGGTAGTGCATCCCGAACGATGGGTGAAGCGCTGCGCCGAACTGGGCGTCGCAATGATGAGTTTCCATCAGGAAGCCGCCAAGGAAGAGTCCGGCAGGATCCTGGACGAGATAAAGGCAAATGGAATGAAGGCCGGCCTGGTCATCAATCCCGATATTCCGGTGGAGAATCTTTACCCATATATCGGGCAGGCGGATTACTTCCTCATAATGTCGGTATTCGCAGGTTTCGGAGGGCAGAAATTCATTCCAGAAAGCCTTCAGCGCATCAAGACGCTGAAGGAGGAAATCCGCCGCAGGGGGCTGGATACCCCCATAGAAGTCGACGGGGGAGTGAACGCACAGAATGCCGCCGCCCTCAAAGATGCCGGCGCAAACATCTTCGTGGCTGGCAGCTCGGTATTCAAGGCCGAGGATCCTTCACAGGCTGTTGCCCTTCTTCGAAATCCGCGATAGCTTCTGAAAGAGCGTCCTGCCTGCTCTTTTCGAGATGAAACAGGTGCTCATTGAATTCTTTTTCCAACTCGTATCTGCCGTCGGCTGTGTCCAATTGGGCCACCCGGCGGCAAATCATTTCGCAGATACGGCCTAGTGTCTCCCTGAGAGGATAGCGGCGTCCCGTGAGCTGGGCGAGCGAAACGGGGTTGGGGAGTGCCGGATCGAAGCACTGCTGATTAAGATTGACTCCTATGCCGACTATGCTGAAAGCCACATTCGGTCCGTCCAGAATATTCTCTATCAGCATTCCGCATATTTTTCTGTCCGCTACCCAGATGTCGTTTGGCCATTTGATACGGGACTGCACACCCTCCGAAAGCAGGAAGGACCGTATGGACAGAGTCGCCGCCTGCGTAATCCGAACGGCTTCGGTGGCGGGCAACTGTACGATTCCCCCTTTCCCGAAACGCAGCAGGATGCTGAAAGTCAGATTCTCATCTTCCGGAGACAGCCAAGTATGCGTCCCCTGACCGCGACCGGCGGTCTGGTATCTGGCCGCTACGACTGACAAATTGTCAAGGGACGGCAGCCTCCTCCGCAGCTCCGAATTCGTGGAATCAATCTCGTCCAGCCACTCTATGGAATAATTCCCGTATGATTGTTTCATTTTTGTCACTATATTTGTAATCTTGTAGTGCAAAGTTACACAATAATTACCGCAAATGGCTAAAAAGCATAATAAGAAGACCGTCTTCCGCATCAATTTCTCCTGGTTATATCTCATCCTGGTTATCGGTATCGGCTACCTGCTGGTGGGCAATCAGGGCGTAGGTCCCCAGAAAGTCGAGTGGGCCGGCGTCAAACAGATGATCCTGGACGGCGACGTGAAGGAGGTTCACTTCATACGCAACGATTACAAGGGCACCGTAACCATCAAGCCGGAGGCTCTCGGAAAGTATTCTGAGCTGTTCCCCGGAGGCCAGCTCCCGACTAAATCCCCGCATTTCACATTCCTCGTTTCCGACAAGTTCGATGCCGAGGCTGAATTCGAGGAACTTCCGGTCAAGCTGGTGATGGAGAACGACTCCAAGATGTGGAGGAACATGATAGACTGGCTAATCTGGCCCATTCTGCTGATCGTAATGTGGATATGGATGTTCCGCGGTATGGGCAATGCCATGGGCGGCGGCAAAGGCCAGGGCGGCCCCGGTGGTGGCATCTTCAATGTAGGACGCTCCACGGGCAAACTTGCCGACAAAGACTCAGTCAATGTCACGTTCAAGGATGTGGCAGGCCTTTACGGAGCGAAGGAAGAGGTAATGGAGATTGTCGATTTCCTTAAGAATCCCCAGAAATATACTGCACTCGGAGGCAAGATTCCCAAAGGTGCTCTGCTTGTAGGCCCTCCCGGCACAGGCAAGACCCTGCTCGCCAAGGCAGTTGCAGGGGAGGCCAACGTACCTTTCTTCTCCATCAGCGGCTCGGATTTCGTGGAGATGTTCGTGGGCGTCGGTGCAAGCCGCGTACGCGACCTCTTCGCCCAAGCCAAGGAAAAGGCCCCCTGCATAGTGTTCATCGATGAAATAGACGCCGTAGGACGCGCAAGAGGCAAGAATGTGGGCTGGTCGTCCAATGACGAGCGCGAAAACACTCTCAATCAGCTCCTTACCGAGATGGACGGCTTCGGCACCAACAGCGGAGTCATCGTGCTTGCAGCCACCAACCGCGCCGATATTCTTGACAAGGCCCTGATGCGTGCCGGACGTTTCGACCGGCAGATTCACGTGGAACTTCCAGAAGTCAAGGAGCGTGAGGAAATATTCAACGTGCATCTGCGCGGGCTCAAGGTGGCCGATGATTTCGACGTGGAGTTCATGGCGAAGCATACTCCCGGATTCTCCGGAGCGGACATCGCCAACGTGTGCAACGAAGCGGCGCTGACAGCGGCACGAAGGAACAAGAGCGCCATCGACAAACAGGACTTCCTCGACGCCGTCGACAGGATAGTGGGAGGCCTTGAGCGCAAGAATTCCACCATCATGACACCGGCGGAGAAACGCACCACCGCATATCACGAGGCAGGACACGCCGTGGTGGGATGGCTGCTGCCTTATGCAGATCCGGTATTCAAGGTGAGCCTCATCCCGAGAGGACAGGCCCTCGGACTTACCTGGAGCCTGCCCAGCGAGAGGAAGATTCTCTCCAAGTCCTGGATGATGGATGAGATGTGCACCTTGATGGGAGGACGCGTAGCCGAAGAACTCATCAACGGCGAGCCCGCATCCGGTGCGCTCAACGACCTGGAAAGACTCACCGGCATCGCCTACAGCATGGTACAATACTACGGAATGAGCGAGAAGGTGGGTCAGCTCTCCTTCTACGATTCCACCGGCGCCCGCGGCTACGAGATGACCAAGCCCTATTCCGAGAAAACGGCGGAACTGATGGACAGCGAGGTCAAGACCCTGGTGGAAGAGGTTCACAGACGCACTCTCAAGATTCTGTCGGACAATCGCGACGCTTTCGAGAAGGTGGCGAACATCCTTCTGGAAAAAGAAGTTATATTTGCAGACGACCTCGAACAGATTTTGGGGCCGAAGGTCAAAACAGACAAATGATGAACAAAGTACTGGTAAGGACGATATCCGGAATCTGTTTCGTGCTGGTGATGCTGGCAGGGCTGCTGCTGAACAAGTATCTATTCGCAGCGCTTGTCGCGTTCATCACCATAGGCATGATAGTGGAAATTTTCAAGATGCCGACGGCCGGGTCTGACAGGATACTGTGGCCTCTGTTAATTATCTGTTACGGTCTGGTACTGCTTGTGCTGGGCTTCATCCACGGCAAGTTCTCCGGCATCCTTCTACTCTGCTTCTTCATCATGATATGGAGTTCGGACGTGGGTGCCTTCTGCACAGGCAGTCTCCTGGGGCAGAGGGCTGGAAGCCGCAAGCTGGCTCCGAAGATATCTCCCAATAAATCCTGGGCGGGATTCTGGGGCGGACTGGTCTTCACCGCCGCCGCCTCGCTCATACTGAATCGCACCGGACTGCTGCCCCTTCCTCTCGTTCACAGCCTGGGGCTGGCCGTCCTTGTCCACTGCGCCGGCGTATGCGGCGACCTCCTTGAATCCAAACTCAAGCGTAAATGCGGGGTCAAGGATTCGGGGAATTTGATTCCCGGGCACGGCGGTCTGCTAGACCGTTTCGACAGCTCCATGGTGGCTGTTCCCGTCGGAACCTTGTACCTTATGGTTTTCAACCTTATTTGATTATGCGGATAGATCACGACTCATACGGAACGCTGGCGGTAGTGTTCATTGTTGCAGCCATTCTTATATATCTGACATGGAGATTCGTCCCTGTTGCCTGGATCAAATGGCCTGTCATCGTTTTCGGATGGGTTTTCTGTATCTGGCAGCTTTTCTTTTTCCGTGTACCGGACCGCACTCCCGTCGGGAGCGACAAGCTTGTCAGTTCCGCCGCGGACGGCAAGGTTGTCATCATCGACGAGTATTTCGAAGGGGAATACCTGAAACGGAACTGCAAGAGGGTATGCGTATATATGAATTTCTTCGACGTACACGCCAATTTCTGGCCCGTTACCGGAGAAGTCACCTACTACAAGTACCATCCCGGCAAGCATCTTCTTGCCTTCAAGCCCAAGGCATCCGAAGAGAACGAGCATACATCGGTATGCATACGCACCGACTCCGGCGCCGAAGTGCTGTTCAAGCAGCATGCAGGCACTTTTGCCCGCAGAATCGTGAACTACGCCAAACCTGGCATGAAAGTCAAGGCAGGGGAGCAGTGCGGCATAATCAAGTTCGGATCACGCCTGGACATATTCCTCCCGATCGATGCGGAAGTGAAAGTGAAACTCGGGGACCTGACTACTGCCTGCGAGACGCTTATTGCTGAGATTCAATAAGTTCCAGTAACTTGTCCGGGGCTTCATCTTCGGGAATGTGCCGCAGGACCGGTACATTTTTTTTGTATATGCTGACCTTGCCGTTCCCCTCTCCGACATAGCCCCAGTCGGCATCCGCCATCTCGCCCGGACCGTTGACGATGCATCCCATCACGGCTATGACCATTCCCTTCAGGTGAGAAGTCCTGGCCTTGACGGCTTCGAAGGCTTCCTGCAGATTGTACATCGTGCGGCCGCATCCGGGGCAGGCGATGTATTCGGGTTTGTAGAAACGCCTGCGTGCCGCCTGCATTATTTCGTCGGTGAGATAGGCATCGAACTCTTCACCCATGCCGGTATGGATGTCGGCGGTGTCGCTTTCGTGCAGCAGCAGGGAGGGGCCGAAGGTGCAGGCGGCATCGAGAATGCTTCTCTCCCTGGAGGGAGGCATGGAAACGGGCTTGCCGCCATAGCGCTCGGCCAGATATCTGGCAACCGGGATTTCGTTTACGGGATCTTCAGTCAGCGAGACTCGTACCGTGTCGCCTATTCCCATATTCAGCAGAGTCGCGATGCCGACGCAGGACTTTATGCGCCCGCTGTCGCCATTGCCGGCCTCGGTAACGCCTAGATGCATGGGGAACAGTACGCCGCTCTCTTCCATGAAGGAATGGAGAAGACGGTACGCCTCTACCATCACGATGGTATTGCTGGATTTCAGCGAGACTACAGCCTGGTAGAACTCATTGTCGATGCACATCTGCAGCCACTCCATCGCCGCCTTGGCCATAGCCAGGGGAGTATTGCCGTATTTCTCCGTGATATACCGCCCGAGAGAGCCGTGGTTGATGCCGATGCGGATTGCAGTGCCATATTCCCTGCACACCCCGATAAGTTCCGCGAAACGCGCCTTGGCGACTTCGTGGTCCGGGTTGAAGTTGCCGGGATTGATGCGGACTTTCTCCACGACCTTGGCAACGGCGATCGCCGTGTCGGACGAGAAATGGATGTCGGCTACCAGAGGCGTTTCAATGCCTTCCGAACGAAGGCGGGCCTTGATTTCGGCAATGTGGGGGACATCCTTCATTCCGGGCACGGTTATGCGGATGAGCTCCGCACCTGCGGCAGCCATACGCCTGCATTGCGCCACAGTGCCTTCTATATCGTCTGTATGAGTATTGCACATGGTCTGGACGACTATGTGCCCGGGTTCTCCTATCAGGAGATCCTTACCTATCCTGACTTTCAGTTTCTTCAGATTCTCCATTTTCAAGCTCCCATCCTTTGATTACTATCTCTTTTGCCTGCCGCTTGAGGGCCTTGGATGTCACCCCCGTACGTTTGGTGAGCTGGATGTAGATTCCTGCAGTGATATTGAGGTCCAGCGGGTAGGCGAAACGGTAATAGTATTGATTGTATCTGCTGGGCGATGAATCCGGCGTGTAGATGCTGGACCAGGAATACCTCAGCAGGGCGTTGATATGAAATTCGAAGGGATTGAACACGAAACCCAGGCCCACGCCTCCCTGAAGGCCGTAGTCCGGCTGCCGGTCGGTCGATTTGAAGGCTCTCTCCAGGTCTGCGGCGACATCGGGCCCGGACCTTTGTATCGTGCGCCTGTAACCGCCGTACAAGCCGGCATTCGCCATTATTTTGAAATGCAGGGCATCGTAATGGAAATGCGCGAGGAAAGGAACCTCCACGACATCCATGATCGCCTGAGTAGCTCCTTCTATCTTGTAGATCGTGCCGGTCTCCTTGTTTTCCTTGAACTTGTATCCTTCGTGACCGTAGGCTATGCCAATCTGATATCCGAAGAAAGGCATGTAATCGAACAGCTTGAGATAATGGATATAGTTGACGGAGGCATAGAAAGGATTGAAGAGCCATTCCTGTTTGACCGGGGGATTGAAGGACATCTGCGAGAAAGTAATTCCGCAGTTTACTCCAATCAGGTCGTAGTCGTTGATTTCCTGGGCTCCGGAGTTCAGGAAAAATGACATTAGCAAGAGTATGACGGCTATTCTTTTCATTGTTTGCGGAACAATTCGGAGAGATCTATATTCTGTTCAAGTTCAGCGGATTTGATTACGTCGAGGTATTCGCTGTCACCGAATTTGACGAAGCGTACAGGCTCCGGCTGGCGGTGCTGGAGAAGGTCTCCGGTATCGACTATGGAATTCCTGTTTCCGTCGTCGGCCACGCGGATTGAATACTTTCCTTCCTTGAGATAGGGGAAGGAAAGGCTGCAATCCTTGTCGATGATGTAGGAACGGATTACCTTGGAGCGTTTCTCGTCGAGAAGGTCCACTATGAACTTCCTGTCCACTCCGCGCATTACGGTTGTGAGCAGGCTGAGGGATTCATCCGTGGGCAGCGAAACCTTTACCTCGGTACTGTCGGACCAGAAACCGTTTATGTCCCGGAAACTCCTGTGCGGCACCTTCAGGAAATACTCGAATCCCGGCTGCATCTTGACTTTCGGACGTATTATGTAGCGGCGC
>Ga0310695_10007466_pt1 | contig 17424 bp, 11 predicted proteins | sample RumenRJG_04DNA_FD_203882 | JGI IMG/M metagenome (GOLD analysis project Ga0310695, IMG submission 203882) | Bovine rumen microbial communities from Lethbridge, Alberta, Canada - RJG_04 (v2) (version 2) | ecosystem: Host-associated > Mammals > Digestive system > Stomach > Rumen | place: Canada...
ATCATAACACCTTTCCTCCTAAATCATTAATGCAAAAGCATCGTCTTGAGTTAATCATAACATACTTTTTTGCTGCTAATACCCCCTGCGTCAAAAAATGCAGACGCAGACATAATTCAGATTCATTCGCGATCTTTTTTCCGGCTCTTTCTGTCTTCTATCCATGCCGGAGCCAGGATCGAAATCAGTATAAGCACCGCTCCAAAGATCATGCTTCCGGTCATTCTCTCATGAAGGAATATCACGCCAAGCGCTGCTGCGGTAAGGGGGTTGAACACTGCCAGGATCCCCGCCCTTTCCGGCGTCGTGTATTTCTGGCCAAAAGGCTGTATCGTGAATCCTACGCAGCTGCATATGATCGCGAGTGCCAGGATCGCTCCCCACTCCTGATTGCTTTGCGGCAGCCTGATCTCTTCAAAGATGAATGCTCCGATGTATGCGAAGATCGCTATGAAGAGCAACTGATAGATCGCTACTGCCATCAGGTCATCATTCTTCGCCGCTTTGTCAGTAACGATCACTGACAGAGAGTACCACACTGTCCCTCCGAGGACCAGCAGCTCACCTGTGGTAAAACCGAGACGGTCTCCTTTGAGCGTCAGGAAGCCGACTCCTACAAGAGTTGCAATAGCTGAGACCGCCGTCACTTTATCGGGGAGTTTTCTCTTGAGGATACAGGAGATCGCCGGGACTATCACTACGACAGAGCCTTCAAGGAACGCCGTAACGGATGAAGGTGTGGTCTGCAGGCCGTACAGTTCGAACACCATTGCCAGGAAGAAGAACACACCTATCAACGCGCAATGCCATAATGTTTTAAGGTCTGCCTTGCCCAGGCTCTTTCTGAATAGAAATGCAATGATGACAAAGGCGATGGTAAACCGGAGACCGATCGTGAGGAACGGTCCCATGCTTCGCATCGCAATCTTACCAAATAGAAGGGAGCTTGCCCTCAGTGCAAGAGCAAGCCCTACCAGAAATTCTCCCTTCCTTTCGTTCATTTTGAATCTTTCGTCAAAATCCATCCAATACCCCGAAATGATCCTAAGTTATCAGGCCGGTCCATTGCATTCCTTCGGTTAACCAACGAGAACTGTACCGTCTTCCTGTATGATGATATCCATGCCGTCCTTTACGTAGTCAAGGAACTCATCTCCAAGCGAGTCAACTACAGGCATCCTGACATCATCGAGCCACACGTCTGCAAGGATCGCGCCTGCTGCAGCGAGTGAATCGATAGGCTTCGAAAACAGCATGCATGCCGGCTGGCGTCCCATCGAGCAAGCGCAGTACAACACGAGGCCACCTGTCGTCGAACCTATCGTCTGAGGCAGGCAAAGCGCCTTGCCGACCATCTTCTTGCCATAGAGATCAGGATTGTTCTGGTCACCGCAGGTCGCTTCCTTGTCACCGAACTGCAATGCCTTCTGAAACGAGGCAAGTGTATTGAGTCCCTGATGGGATACAAGAGCCTCAGCAGCTATCCTGCCTGGTACTACTGTTCTTCCCTTAAAAGACTTCATTTTACCAGCCTCCTTTCTTCCTGAACACCGGATCGCTTTTGGATCTCGCATCTTTCATCTTTTCTTTGATGCCGCGGGCAGTACCCTCGATGATCCTTTTAGCCGGTTCTGATGCGAGGATCTTTTTGACAGGCTCTGATGCGGCTTTCTTCACGCTTTTCCCTCCGCCGTTTCCCGGAGCTGTGATCTGCTCGAGGATCTCGTCATCTGTGTAGTACCGTGCCGAAGTGTATGTTCTCAGCTTGTTGCTCGATGTGATGACCGGCATCTTTTCGCTGAGAGGATTGTTCATGTACATCAGAGGGCAGATATATGAGGTGATGACTCCGGTAGCCCTGAGCCTGTCGGCATACGGTGTACGCTCAAATGCTTCGAGTACATCAGGCGCCGCAGTGAAGACAGTCGGAATCGATACTTTCTCAGCGCCGCTTTTCTTAAGGCCCTCTTCGACTTTGTCTGTCCAGTCTTTGAGCTGCTGCAGGCTCATGTGCGGGCAACCCATGAAGCACAGTTTTGGCTGTGCATCCTTATCCTTCCAGATGACCGGATACTCTCTGTATACTCTCTCGAGTTCTGCGTCATCTATCACATATGTCTTAGCATCAGGTTTTATCAGGGCTTCGCCTTCCTTTACAGCCTCTGGGGTCAGTCCGTCGATATGGTACAGACCTACCGCACCGTTCGATGCTGTTGCAGCGCCGAAATCCTTGAGATATGTGCAAGCCTCATCATTGAGCTCATTACCGAGCCACTTGTCCAGACCTTTGACATAAGGGACATCTTCCATGACCTTCATGCCGATCGCAGAACCTAGGAGCTGAGCCTCAGGCTTTATGGTCGTATTCACTTCGATGATCCAGTCTGCCTTGCGGCCTTCATCAGTGAGGAGACCGAATTTTGGCACATAGCCGATGACCGAACCCATCAGGTCAATGATGCCCGAGTTACGGTTGCATCTTGCTCCGAGTACCGAGTTGGCGTAAACGACAGCCGATGACTCTGACCAGCTCAGGACCTCGCCGAATCCCGGCTTGTTGCCTACTTCGTCCATGTAGCAGGTGCATGTGAATGCGTTGTCTGACAGCAGGCCGAGATCGCGAAGCTGTGCTTCGTAGTCTTTCTGGCGGCTGTACATGAACAACTTGAATACCACGTCCTGTGCAAAACTGCTCGGGACATTCTTGTCTAGCGGCTTAGGGTCGACCGAGAATTTCTGCCCGGACGGAGCGCCTGCTTCGAGCAGCTTGTCCATCAGCTCATATACAGGGCCGAGCGCCTTGAGTCCGAACGATGTCACAAGGTGGTTGTACTTGCTGCTGATCGGCACCATCTCCGTAGCACCGAAAAGCTCGCCGTATCTCACCAGTGACTCCATGACCTTGGCAAGTGTCTCACCCTTAGAGCCGTCAAGGATCGCGCGCTGCTCATCAGTAAGTTTCATTTTGTATTCCAATGATTCCATCCCCCTTTCTCAAGTAATGATGTATCTGTTGCTAACAGTATACCATATTAAATGCCTGTGATTAATGTACTCCGGTCACTAAGGCGGAAAAAATACCGCAATATTCAAGCCGATACAGAACCATCATATGTGAGCAAAACAGAGTAAAGTGTACATATGGTTGTAATGAAAAAGCACTTTCAGTATACGCTTTCATGCATTGCTGATAAGTGCTTTCTTATGCTTCTGATATTATTAATGTAATTGTCCGGTCTTACTATACGACTATGTTCCCCGGCACAGGTACATAATCTCCCAGGCTGTACGGAGAGAAGACACCCTGGTCCGTAACGACTCCGGCCACCAGTTCCGGCGGGGTGATATCGAATGCAGGATAGTAGCCTTTCACCTCACGGTTGGCAGTCTCCGTTCCCATTGCCTGCAGCACCTCAGAAGGGTCTCTCATCTCGATCTTGACTGTATCATCGGTCGGATGGCCCTGGTCAGGCGCCCCCGAAACATAGTACGGAATACCATGATACTTTGCTGCAATAGCGATCTGATATGTCCCGACTTTGTTTATGACATGTCCGTCGCAGCAGATCACATCTGCAGCCGAAGTAAACAAATCTATCCCTTCATTCTTCATGACAAAAGCAGGCATGTTGTCAGTTATGACTGTAACATCAAAACCCATGTCGTGTATCACTGTTGCAGTGAGCCTAGAACCCTGGAAGAACGGTCTCGTCTCCGGACAGAAGAATTTCACGTCCTTGCCCATCGCTCTGGCTTCTCTGAGCATCATGCCGACGATCGTCTCCGCAAAGCACTGTGTCATGACCGCTCCGTGCTGCGGGAAAAGCTCCGCAAGGTATTTCCCCGTCTGTCCGATGCGGGCATAGCGTTCGCTGTTCTGCTGGACCGCATGCTCTTTTACCGCTTCTGAAACATCACACATCCCTCCTGCCAGTGCAGCAGCGGCGACATCCACGCATGATGCGGTGATCAGCTCCATGCGCTTAACAGTAGTAGGTCTTGCATGTGAAATGGTATAGGCTGCCTGCTTCAGATATTCTATCTGCTCTGCTTCTGACCTGCCCCTGCATTCATATGCCGCAAGAGCCATGCCCATGGCGGCAGCCACATACGGACCCGCGCTCTGGGTCACCATATCTTTGATCGCCCTGGCTACCTCACGGTGATCCGAGCAGGTGACGAACCTGACTTCCACAGGGTATTTGCGGCGGTCAAGTATCCTGACCTTGCCCTCTTCATACCAGGCTATATTCTCGAGCCGGAGCATCCATGCGAGATCTCTGTCCTGTCTTTCCATCTCAGATCCTTTCCTAATGTCCAAAACCGGGTGGTCCGCGATTGACATGCACCCGGCACATCGGCGTCTGTTATTCTGCAGTATTGTTCGCAGCGGCTTCTTCAGCTGCCTTGCGCTTTGCTTCTTCTTCCTCCTCGAGGACGCGGTATGCGACCTTACCGACGAGGGTCTTAGGCAGCTCAGCACGGAATTCTATATCGTAAGGCATCGCATACTTGGCGATGTGCTTCCTTGCGTATGCCATCAGCTCTTCCTTGAGGGACTCATCAGCCTTGACTCCGTTCTTAGGCATCACGAACATCTTGACCTTTTCCATCTTGTAGTCATCAGGCACTCCGATCGCGCAGCTCATCTGGACCTTTTCATGAGCGTCAAAGACGTTCTCAAGCTGTGCCGGATAAATATTGTAGCCTGACGAGATGATCATTCTCTTGGCTCTGCCCTTGAAGTAGATAAAGCCCTCTTCATCCATGGTACCAAGGTCGCCTGTATATACCCACTTGAGTCCGTCCGCATGCTCACGGATGGTCTCGGCAGTCTCGACCGGCATGTCGAGGTAGCCCTGCATCACTGAAGGTCCTGCGAGCAGGATCTCTCCCTCCTCGCCATACGGGAGTTCTTCAGCGGTGCCCGGTTTTACGATCTTGTAGTATGTGTCAGGGAACGGGATCCCAATGCTGCCTTCCTTGTGCATCTGAGGAGGAGTGAGGCATGATGCGGTAACACATTCTGTTGTTCCGTAGCCCTCGCGCACCTGGATTATGGCCTTGTGGTCATAGAGGAAAGCGTCGAACTTCTTTTTGAGCTCTACCGAGAGGGAGTCTCCTCCTGAGAATACACCCTTGAGCGATGAGAGGTCAGCTCCGTTCATTGAAGGAAGTCTCAGCAGCGCCTCGAAGAGAGTCGGTACTCCGGCGATGAAGTTGCATCTGTATTTTGTGATAAGCTTCGCGTAGCTCTTAGGTGTGAACCTAGGTACCAGCACGCAGCGCCCTCCTCCTGCAAGCATCGTGTGGATGCACACGCCCAGGCCAAATCCGTGGAAGATCGGCATGGCTGCAAGCATCTTGTCACCGACTCTGTAGATAGGATTGGCGGTTATGACCTGTTTTGCCAGAGCATTGAAGTTTAAGTTGGTGAGGACGATTCCCTTGGTGACGCCTGTAGTGCCGCCTGAATAGAGGATCGCCGCAGGGTCATCCGGATGTCTCTTCACTCTGTACTCATATCCGCAGTGTCTTCCGAGACTCATGAAGTCAGGCCACTGAAAAACAGGTGCGTCTTTTGGGATCTTCTGTATCTTGCGTCCCTCGGTCAGCATGTAGCCCATCCTGATAGGTCTGGTCAGCTCGTCCCTGATGCGGGCGATGATGACGTTCTGGATCCTGGTATTCTTACGGATCGCTTCGATCTTGTGATAGAACTGGTCAAGAGTCACGACCATGACAGAGTTCGACATGTTGAGATAGTTCTCTATCTCTTTCTCTGCGCTGAGCGGGTGGACCATATTTGCGACTGCTCCGACCAGGTTGATCGCATAGAGCATGTATATAGCCTGCGGACAGTTAGGCATCGCGATCGTGACTCTGTCATTCTCGCGTATGCCGAGTATCCTCAGAGACTTGGCGCAGAGATTGATCTGATCGATCATATATTTATATGTGATATGTTTGCCCATGAAATCCATGGCGATCATAAGAGGATGCTTCTTAGCAGTCTCTTCGACCTTTTCGTACATAGTACCGTTGAAGTATTCAGTAGTCAGCGGCAGATCTCCCCTGCTCCTGTCCCACGGGATCTTAACATTTTCAGGTACAGGAAAGACTATGTTTCCTTCGTCATTGAGTGTCCATTTATATGCCATTAGTTCTTTTCCTTATTAGTTTATTAGATTTTTCATCGCTTCAGCTCATAAGTTATCTGAAGCCACATCCTGTTGATTGTATCATTATACTTCTCTCAATTCCAGCAAATTGAGACAAAACACCTTAGTTATCTGCTGCTCCGGCCTCTTTGCCGCCATCCGGGATGTGTTCACGTTCTGTGCCCTATTCTGTCGGCACGCACTATATGATATCATACAGGAAACGGAGGTTGGACTCAGATGACAGACTATAAACTGCTTGAAAAACAGCTTGAATCCCTTATTGAAGATACTGAATGGAGTATCAGCATGCTGGCGAACGCATCAGCGCTTATATGGGATGCTCTTGAAGATATCAACTGGGCAGGCTTTTACATCATGAGAAACGGCAGACTCGAGCTCGGTCCGTTCCAGGGCAAGGTCGCCTGCGTCAGTATCGATATCGGCAAGGGTGTATGCGGGACGGCGGTTATGGAGGATAAAACGCAGCTCGTACCTGACGTGCATAAGTTCCCGGGGCACATAGCCTGCGACTCAGCCAGCAATTCAGAAATAGTGATACCGGTCCATTCAGGCGGGATCATTTATGGTGTGCTGGATATAGACAGCCCCTTCAAAGACAGGTTCACTGAAGATGACCGAAAAGGCCTTGAGACGCTTGTAAAAGTCATAGAAGCACATATGTGAGGTGTTTTCTTCACCAAATGTTCAGATTTAGATATCGATTATACGGTTAATTATCTTACCAATTAGTGTATAATTTTTTGTTGTACTCATTTCTGAAATACGGATGTGCGGGGGTCCCGGTCGAAGGCATTCAATAAATGCTTGAATTAAAAAATATTTCTAAAGAATACAAGACAGGCGCTGAAGTGGTGCACGCTCTGAGGAACGTGGATCTGGCTTTTCGTGAGAGCGAATTCGTCTCCATCCTCGGTCCTTCAGGCTGCGGCAAGACGACAATGCTCAATATCCTCGGCGGACTCGATCAGTATACTGACGGAGATCTTATCATCAACGGAGTCAGTACCAAGAAATATAAAGACGCTGACTGGGATGCTTACAGAAATGACACGATAGGTTTTGTATTCCAGAGCTACAATCTGATCTCACATCAGACTGTCCTTTCCAATGTCGAGCTCGCACTGACACTGTCAGGCGTTTCTGCTGCAGAGAGAAGGCAGAGAGCCATCGCGGCACTTGAGCAGGTCGGTCTCGGAGATCAGATCAATAAAAAGCCTGCACAGATGTCAGGCGGCCAGGTGCAGCGTGTAGCTATCGCCAGAGCTCTGATCAATGATCCGGACATAATCCTTGCGGATGAGCCTACCGGAGCTCTCGACTCTGAGACCAGTGTACAGATAATGGCTATCCTCAAGGATATCTCCCGTGACAAGCTGGTCATAATGGTGACCCATAATCCTGATCTTGCTGAAGAGTATTCGACAAGGATAGTAAAGCTGTCTGACGGTCAGGTCATCAGCGATTCGGATCCTTTTGTTCCGGGTGCTGAAGAGAGACCTTTATCCGGGATGAATCCCATCACTCCGGCAGCCGTTACCGCAACAGATAGCGCGGAAGAGGCTCCGACTGCATCTGCAGGTGCAGCAGGCCGGACACGGCGCCGCCGTAACCGCTCCATGTCGATGCTCACGGCCAACCGTCTTTCGCTCAACAACCTGATGACCAAAAAGGCGAGAACGCTGCTCACCGCTTTTGCCGGCAGTATTGGTATCATAGGGATCGCGCTGATACTCTCAGTCTCTAATGGTTTCCAGACATATATAGATAAGCTCGAAGAGGACACGCTCTCATCATATCCTCTGCAGATCCAGTCAGAGACAGCAGACATGACATCGATGATAACTGCTTTTGCGGCCAATGCCCAGGACACCAAGGGTGAGGATTCCGGGGGCAAAGTGCATGAGCAGCAGGTCATGACCGATATGCTTGCAAGCATCGGTTCTAACGACCTTGCCTCTTTCAAGAAGCACCTTGATTCTCACATGGATGAGATCAATGGATGGTTCAATGACTACTCATACAATTACGGAATATCCCCTACCATTTACTCCACCAATATGAAGTATGGTGTTCTGCGTGTGAGCCCCGGCTCCATCATGCAGTCATATATGAACAGCTTCCAGACAGCTTACATACAGTATGCCAACACAGATGTGTTCTTCCAGATGATGAACAATGAGAAGCTGCTCAAGTCACAGTTCAAGGTTCTTGCGGGAAAGTGGCCGGAGAGATACGACGAGCTGCTCCTGGTGCTCGACAGCGAAGATCAGCTCAACGACTACATAGTTTATACGCTTGGACTGAGAGACCCGCAGGAGCTCAAGGATATGATCAGCGAGGTCATGAAGGGCAATCAGGTCGAAAACAACAACAAGCAGCTCGAATGGACATATGATGACTTCCTGGGTATGGAATTCGCTCTTGTCAACAACTGTGATACATACAGGCGCAATTCGTCTTACAACGTCTGGGAAGATATGTCCGATGACGATGATTACATGAAAGGCCTCATCAAAGACGCCGAGAGGCTGCATATCACCGGTATCGTCTGCGCCAAGGACAGGTCAGGCGCTTCAGCCATGAACAGCGGGATAGGATATCTGCCATCCCTGACGCAGCATATGATCGACTATGCAGCTGAGTCGGATATCGTCCGCATCCAGAAGGCCAACAAGGGAGCTGATGTTTTCTCAGGTAAAAGCTTCGATTCTATCCGGAACAAGACTGATGAAGGGCTCGGTTTTGAAGATATGATCAGTATCGACAAGGATAAGCTCAAGAAGGCTCTCGGCGGAAATATTGATCCAAAGGCAATCGAAAAGGCCATCAAAAAGACCGGTAATGATGAGATGGAGGCCCTTGCAGACGCTGATTCAGCAGAGAAGATAGAAGCCGATGTCAATGCTGCTCTCACCAAGGGCTGCAACGGTATGATCGACTATGTTGTAGAACAGTATAAAAAGGATCCGGACAATTTCAAGATCGACAGCGACATGGTCACTAAGGCTCTGGCTGCCAATGTGGACACAGGGAAACACGCTCAGCTTGTCAACAAGCTGCTCGGCGGATATGGTGAAGTGCTCAAAGCTTCGGGGGACCAGATCCTCCAGGCCATCGCTGCTGCAACTGATCCGGCGGCAGCAGCCGCGGTACAGGAAGCTGCACAGAAGGCTGCCGAGAAACAGGCAGCTGATGAGCTGGTCAAGCGCTTCAAGGAAGCCGGAGTCGAGATCTCAGAAGAAGATGCCCTGAGGTTCGTTCGCGAAGGTGTAAGCGCATCCGATCTGATCGAGATCTCAGGCGGGGTCTTCAGTGAGGAACAGGCAGCTGATTATGCCAAGTCCATCAATGATGCCATCAACTCTGCCAAGGAGGATGCTGCGAAGCAAGCGGCCGAGCAGGCCGGAGAGCAGCCTGAACCTGCAGATATGCTGAAGGAGGCACTTGTAAAGACTGTAGATCCTTATATCAATGTAAAAGGTGTGCAGGATGCCGTAAAGCAATACGGTGAGGGTATTGAGAAAATGCAGATCGCCCAGGAAGTCTATCCTGCTCTCGGTAAAGTAGCTGAGACCATCGGCAAGCAGTTCAACATAGATCCTTCAGGCATAGCGGATGCTTTCAAGATGAAGATGGACGAAGATGAGCTGACAAGACTGATCACAGCCTACATGTCCGGCGGCGCAGAGACGAGCTATGAGTCCAACATGCGCAAGCTCGGATATGCAGATCTCAACAACCCTGCTTCCATGTCGTTCTACTTCAAGGATTTTGATTCAAAGCAACAGTTCCTCGACTTCCTCGACGACTATAACTCGGATATGAAGGACAAGGGCAAGGAAGACCAGGTCATCAGCTACACTGATATCACCGGTGTCATGATGAAGTCAGTCAAGACCATCACCAATGCGGTCAGCTACGTCCTTATAGCCTTTGTCGCGATATCACTTATAGTATCGTCCATAATGATAGGAGTTATCACATATATCTCCGTACTTGAGCGAACCAAGGAGATCGGTATCCTCAGAGCGATCGGCGCATCCAAGCGGGATATCTCACGGATATTCAATGCCGAGACCATCATAGTAGGACTCTGCGCCGGGGTAATAGGAATAGGAGCGAGCCTGCTCCTGCTGATACCTATCAACAAGATACTTATCAATCTCACAGGTATCGCCGCACTCAAAGCGATACTGCCTCCGCTGGGAGGTGTGATACTTATCCTTATAAGTATATTCCTCACATATATAGCCGGACTCATCCCTTCAGGCATGGCCGCCCGCAAAGATCCGGTAGTAGCTCTGAGGACAGAGTGATCACATATCAGGTCATAAGCGATAACACAAGCCCCGTTCACGGTGAAGGCCCGAACGGGGCTTTTCAATGAAAAGAAAAAACAAAAAACATCCCCGCGTAAAACGCGGGGTTGTTTAGTATACGGGCATAGCCCTTACTCCTCGCGGTACGCGTGGAAACGCGTAAGCCGGTCTGCCAGCTGCGTTTCCTCTACTTCTTTTTCTTGTTTCCGAATTCATCGGCTTCAGGGATTCGCAACTGATCTCCCAGCCGATCTTCGTTCAATTGATGTTTTATGTACTCCGCAATTCGGCTCTCATTCTTTCCTACTGTGTCAACGTAATACCCCCTGCACAGAATGATCTGTTGCGATATCTATACTTCAACTCGCCGAATTGCTCATAGATCATTGTGCTGCTTTTGCCCTTCAGATATCCCATGAAGCTCGATACTGCCATTTTGGGCGGTATCTCGACAAACAGATGGATATGATCCGGACACGCTTCTGCTTCGATGATATTTACACCTTTCCACTCGCACAATTCTCTTAGTATTTTGCCTATCGCATTCCTCTTTTCACCGTAAAATATTTTCCGTCGATACTTCGGTGCAAACACGATATGATATTTGCAATTCCATTTGGAATGCGATAGACTGTGAACGTCATTTAGACCCATGATCCTCCTCCTTGTCTTGTTTTGCAGTTGGCAGACCGCAATGCAATTCTAAGGTTTGGAGGATTTCTGGTCAAACGCATAGCGTTCACGGAACCCCGCGTCCAACGCGGGGTTTTCTGATAACAACAAGAGCGCTGACCTGCATCATCGCTCTTGTCGTTGTCTAAGGTATTATATGGAAATTTATATGGAGGTTTCAGAGGTTTCTCTCTGTTACATGTACATATTACAGTACAATTATGTAGAAATGGTGATACTTATGAGAACAGAGTTTGTCATTTTACTGTCTGATTCAAGATAAAAGCTTCTGAAGCCATGTTGTGCCATCTTCAGCCTCTGCCGGGGCCGGAAACACTGCAGTTGTCTCAGGATCCCCTGTCCACCCCGGGAATCCACCCATATAGCCTGCAAAAGCCTTCATCATCTCATAGTCCGCCGCTGCTCTGATACCCGATCCGGATGTATTCACTTCACAGTTCCACATCCTTGAGGCATTCGCCCAGGTTTTCAGCTCCGTTTCACTCCATATGGTCATCGCGTCCTTGTAGTCCGGAAAGTCGCACCAGATTGCAAAATACCCGCCCCCAAGCATCTCATCAGGGATCGTCATCTTTACACCGGCTTTCCTCGCAAACGATCTTGGATCCCAGTTTTCGAAGATATTTCGCCCAGTCACCGTCTTATACTTGCCGTCCATTATATCCTTACCCTTTTCTTCACGCAGGACGTAGAAGCACCACGATTCCATGAAGTTGTATACGACATGGCCCTGCTCCGCAAAATGCCCGGCTGTATTGTCGCCATCGAACCAGTATGTGATCTCAACCGTTTCACTGAGCTGGACATGCTGATCAGGGTTGATATCGATCTCATCGTTGAACACTCTGCAGATATAGCCCTTGGACTCAAGTCTGTCCGCAAGATCATTGATATAGCTTATCAGGACATCGCTCGCACTGCCGTTTTCAATGCCCAGAGTCTTTTTTGCATACTTCGCCCAGTGCTCAAGAGCAGCCCAGCGGTTGTCGTAATCAATCACCTCACCGCCAAGTTCGAATGTATACCAGCCAAGCAGTTCGTCACTCCCGATATCTATCCTGCTGCATCCCAGCTCTCTGAAGAAATCCGCGTAGCTGTCTATCAGTGCATTGGTGAATGCTACAGCATGCTCTTTTGTCAGATCTATGCCTATATAGTTGACCTTTTCCGTCTCGCCCCCATGTGAATAGTGATTGGCGATCGATCCAAAGCCTTTTATACTGCTGTCATATGTCTTTCCGTCATATGTGAAAGTGAAGCCGGGATTTTTGGCTACATACTGCGCATATCTGTCCACCATGAACTGGTTATGTCCCGGAGTATCAAATGAAGGTATCACTTCCATATGATACTGCCTTGCGAGTTCGACGATCTCTCTCATCTCAGCCGTCGTCAGAGAATCGATGTCCTCAGTCAGCCACGGGAACGCAGTCGAGTCGAGCCTTATCCCCTCCGCCTCCGCAAAGTGGAGAACGATGGTATTATATCGCTGAAGAGATGCTCTCCTGATGAGATTTTCTATCCACTCTTTACTGAAGAACTTGCGTCCGCAGTCCAGCATCAGGGCACGCTCGGCGAGGTCAGGTCCGTCCTTGATCCTGCAGCATGAAAGTTGCAGAGTGTCTGACTGCTTTTCCTTCACGAGCTCCAGGAGCTCCGTGAATCCGTACCATATGCCGTCTGTGCCGCAGGCTTCGATAAGGATATTCTTTTCATCTATATACAGTTTATATGTCTCGTAAATATCGGCAGTTGCGATACCGGCGAGGAATTCGTCCTCCCTGACCAGGCTTACAACAATGTCCCCTTCACGCGCAAAGCGTGCATCACCGTAGACCACAGGAAGCGGCTTTTCTGTCGGGATACCGCATGCAGCGAACTGAGAGTCCATGAGTTTCACTGTGCTGAGCAGGTCTTCCGGAGGTGTGTCCTCTGTTGTGGCAATATAAAAGCGGCTCTCTGATGTGAGCTCAAAACTTCCCTGTTCAGGAGTATATTCCTGCGAAAGAGCTTCTGCGAAGCTGTCCGCGCCGGCCTCCAGCAGCGGCTCAGCTGCCGGTTCTGCCGCATCTGCATTACCCGCCTGATCTCCCGGGACTTCCTCTGCCTGCTGCTCTGAGCCGATCATGTCCAGAGCAACATAATCATCCAGTCCCTCAAGAGCGAAAGTTCCGGCCGGCATGGAAATGACGCAAAAAAATATAATTGTTATGATTGCTGTGATCTTTTTCAATTCTATATATGACCCTACTCCGGTCTGAGCCGGAGCTCTTTCTGTGTTTTAGATCAATTGCTTCTCAGCTCAGAAGAACATGCCTTTGATCCAGATCTCGAATCCTATTGCGATGAGTATCACGCCACCCAGCACAGACGCCTTGCCTGCAAGGCGCATCCCGAGTCTCCTGCCTATATGGAGGCCGGCGATACATATTAACAGAGTCACTATACCGATGATTGCTGATGAAGCAAGTGCTGTCAGCATCGAGTATGTCGCGATAGTGAATCCGACTGACAGAGCATCTATGGATGTAGCTATCCCCTGGACAACAAGATCGGAAGCTGTAAGCGATGAAGCACCTATACTCTGTTCCTGCCCATCGGGATCTCCGCCTTCGGACCGGTTTTCCCTGATCCCTTCAAGAAGCATCTTACCGCCTATATAGAGCAGCAGGGCAAGAGCTATCCAAGGTATGAACACCTGCAGTGTTTTGAATCTCTCTGCCGCTGTATGGACGATGACCCAGCCTGCCATTGGCATAAAAAACTGGAACGCAGCGAATGTCCCGGCTATTGTCAGCACTTTCCCTGCATTCAGATCTCTCTCGCTAAGGCCGTCGGCAAGCGATACCGAAAACGCATCCATAGCGAGGCCCACTCCCAGCAGTATACTTCTTATTATCAGTTCAAGACTCAAATACTTTCACCCATACTTTCACAATACATCAGGAAGGATGGCTTTCTCCTTCTGACCCGGAAGCTGCAAATATCAGAACAGCCCCATGGTCTTGAGTATGAAGAGCCATATCGGTATCGTCAGACATGATGCAAGTGTCGAAGTAACAACGATCTCCCCTGCCAGGCGTCCATTCCCGCCCATGGAGCTGGCCATGGCGAACGATGCAAGGGCAACTGGTGCAGATGCCATCAGCGTTACTGCTATCAAAGGTACATCTCTGTATCCCAGGAGCACCGCTCCCGTGATACCGAAGATCGGAAAGAATACGAGCTTTCCGAAAGTACATATCGCGACCTTCTTAGTGTCACTTTCAAAATCTTTTAAGTTGAGACCGGCTCCGAGCAGTATCAGCGCGACAGGAGATGTGCAGTCTGACAGTGAAGTTATCGTATTCTCGACTGTGACAGGGAGTTTGATACCGCAGAGCATCACGATAGCGGCTGCTATGCCTCCGTCGATGATCGGGTTGGTAAGGATCCTTTTGATCATATCTTTTATGTCGACCTTGCCGCCCCGGAATGTCTCAAACAGGACTACAGCTGATGCGTTATAAAACGGGACCACCAGCATCATTATTATCGCCACGGGAGTGATATTGCCTTTTCCGAAAAGGTTGATCGCGATCGGGAACCCGAGAAGCACGAAATTGCTTCTGTACAGAGCCTGTATCATAGCACCCCGGTCATAGTTATCCTTTTCTATCCTGCAGATGAAAGCCCACGAGACCGCAAGCTGAACGCATGTGAAGCCAAGCGCATACAGCCCGAGCCTTAGATCCAGATTTTCGCTGACGTTCTTGCCATACAGGTTATCGAACATAATAAAAGGATAGAGAGCCACGAACACCATGTGCGTGAATCTCTTTACGTCCCTGTCATCGACCACGTGGCACATCCTGAGGATGATGCCTATGATCAGATATATCATTGAAGGTAGCACTGCACTGAAGCAGATAATAAAATTGTGGAGCATGTACTGTCCTTTTCTGCTGTTTTCTGCAGCTTGCATCCATTCGCTGCAAAAAAGAATTATACCATGTTAGTATTACCTGTGCCACACTGTTGATCGTTGTTTCTCCACTAATCCAAGTCCTTGATCACTTCTTGCATCTGATGCCATTTCTGCTCCATATCCATGACCAGTCTGAGCTGCGTCCGGCACCTTACAAGATTATGAGTATCATAGTCAGTCTTGAAATACCGGTCTCCCTGCAGATAATCCGTAAGGAATCTGATACCGCATTCAAAAGTCATCACAAGAGCTCCTTCCGGAAGCAGTTGTATCTCATCTGCGGTGAGGCTGCCGCGGCATCCTTTGATAAACCCTTGTGCAAAACTCCTGAAAAGATTCATATCTAAACTTATACGGGCAGGATCATCCTCATCCTCCCTTCCTGTGCAAGCACCTGAACGTATGGCATCTCCGAAGTCATTGACGGCATAGCCGGGCATTACAGTATCTAGATCGATAACACAGATCGCTTTTCCCGTATCTCTGTCCATCAGGACATTATTGATCTTGGTATCGTTGTGTGTCACTTTCAGGGGAACTTCTCCGGCTCTGATCCGGTCGTTCAGCAGGTCTGCGATGTGTTCGCGCTTCATGACAAAATCGATCTCAGGCTGCGCAGTCTTAACACGTTTTTCCGGATCCTCTTTTATCGTCCTGATGAGCTCGTTAAACCTCGATCTGGTATCGTGAAACCCCGGTATCGTTTCATGCAGGGATCCCGCAGGAAGATCGGCAAGTCTTGCCTGGAACTGCCCGAATGCGCGCCCCGCCTCTCTGAATTCCTCCGGGCTCTCAGCGGTCTCGAAGGTATAAGTATTTTCTATGAATGAGATCATCCTCCAGTATCTGCTGTCTGCTATCTGCAGGACACCTCCATCACGGGCAGGTATGACTGATATCGTTTCCCGCTGCGGATCGCCTCCTTCTGCCAGTATTTTTTTGCGCAAATGATCTGTTACCGTCACTATGTTTTCCATAAGCTGCATCGGATCATGGAAAACTCCATGATTGATGCGCTGCAGAATATATCTGTGATCCTCACCATCCAGACCGCATTCCACCAGATAGGTATCGTTTATATGACCGTTTCCGACCGGCCTGATGCTGCGCACCTGTCCCTCAACAGAAAAACCTTCTGCGATATCGTACAGATCATATCCATACAGATCGTGCCAGCGTTCAATAAGGTATGCCAGAGCAAGCATATCAGCGCTCCCGCCCGGAGACAGATCACGGCTTATCAGTTCTGCGTCCAGTTCTTTCAGAGCCTCTTCCCGCTTATCTGCAGGCAATGCGGATATGTCAGCTGCCGACTTTCTGGCAAAAGCAAGTCCTTCCGGTCCGCCGCGATGGAGCAGATTGGTATCGTCAAGTACAGCCATGCTGTCACAGAATGCGAGTGCTCCGGGGTTTCCATACCCTGCTGCCCTGTAGGCGGTCAGGCGCGAATAGCAATGGAGTGCATCAGGAAATCCGGATGCCGCTTCGCCTACAGCCCCCTTTTTTCCATATCTGTTGTAGACTTTTCCGCCGTTGGTCACCGGCTTTGCAGCGGACTCTCTGAGTTTATTATCAGCATCTTCACGTGCCAGCTCAGCAGCATATCTAATAGCTGTTTCTGCCGTCACTTCATCCGGCTTCTCTGAGATCACTGATGTTTCCACCAGCACCCTGCCCATTCCTGCCAGTAGGAGTCCCATGGAGTAGATCAGGCCCTTGTGGGTGTTCACTCCGCCGGTCGCATCGAACATCTCCTTCTCGGCAGCAAGTCCGCGCGCTCTGAGTTCCTTCATGCTGCAGCCGTTCATTCCAAGCAAAGCAGCATCGTGAAAATACGGCCTCAGGCGCTCTGCACTCTTTTCGAATAGAGGCACGTCCATGTCAGTATGCGCCCCGCAGTTCATCATATCTACAAGACCGGGCTTTGGAGTCGTGTACAGTTCATCAAGCAGGGATCTGTACGCAGCATCAGCCAGTTCAGATGCGCAGAACTCTTTAAGCAGTTCATCCGTCGCTGCTCTGACAGCATCGAGCCCATGTCTGCGGCTTCTTGCACATATGACTGCCGGCTCATCGCATATGAGGCAGCGCCTGCCAACGCTCCTTGAGAGCTTTTGACCTCCGGGTACCAGAACATCAAAGTCATAGAGTCTGGCTGCAGGAAAAGAATCTTCTGCAGCTTCCAGCTCCCTCTTGACATATGATGCGTCCTCACTCAGCAGCCAGAATGCTTCCGTTCCGGTAACATTATCCAGCACAT
>Ga0310695_10007467_pt1 | contig 17423 bp, 12 predicted proteins | sample RumenRJG_04DNA_FD_203882 | JGI IMG/M metagenome (GOLD analysis project Ga0310695, IMG submission 203882) | Bovine rumen microbial communities from Lethbridge, Alberta, Canada - RJG_04 (v2) (version 2) | ecosystem: Host-associated > Mammals > Digestive system > Stomach > Rumen | place: Canada...
TCCCTGCCCGCCTTATGGCGCGGCAAGTGTAGTATCTCAAAAATCGGCCTGTTTGTCAATAGGGGGCGGAAACTCAATACGAAATTGGACCTTGCTCAACTATCTGAAATCGCCGTGCGGAACCAGGCCCAAATTCACTTGTGCCCGGTTCTTGTGTGAAATAATGCTAGCAAAACTCATGCCATTTGGAGTTTTTACATAGAAATGCCCATAATTGCAAGCAAGGTTTTACATTGAACGTAAAATGCATCCACCGCATTTTTACAAGAAATGTAACATTTACAGCAGGTGTAAAAAAAATCACCACTGACCACTAGACCGCATGACGGAAATTGTGGTAAAATACCGCCCCATGAAAGAAAAATTGTCATCGGAAATATCGGTTCTGCGCGAGATCGCCTCCGTTGTCGTGCGCGAAAGGAATGTGCACAAGCTTCTTGACGACGTCATCGTAATTCTGGAGAAGTCGATGGGCATGTTCCGCGGAACATTCACGCTTCTCGAGGGGGACGAGCTGAGAATCGAGGCGTCGGCCAGGCAGCTGAACGCCGAAGAGCGCGCCCTTGGCCGCTACCACATCGGCGAGGGAATCACGGGGCTTGTGGCGAAGACCGGCAGGGCCGAAATCGTTGTGGACGTGAGAAAGGACCCCCGCTTCCTGAACCGCACCGGCGCGCGGAGGGTGGACGAACCGCTGTCATTCATATGCGTGCCGCTCATACACGGCGGAAACGTGATCGGCACTCTTTCCGTTGACCGCGCCATGACCGGCGAGACCGGCGCGCTCGTACGCGACGTGGCGCTGCTCGAAATCATCGCCAACCTCTGCGCCGAGGCGGCGAGCGTCTGCCGCGAACAGTGTGCCGAGCAGGACGCGCTTCGGGCCGAGAACCGCCGCCTTCGCGACATGCTAAGCGGCACTCCTGGACGCCTCGTGGGCAATTCGCCAGCCATGCGCGCCATATACGAGCAGATCCGCCAGGTGGCGCCAAGCGAGGCCACCGTGCTCATCCGCGGCTCCAGCGGAACGGGAAAGGAGCTTGTGGCCAAGGCCATCCAGTCGCTCTCGCCGCGCAAGGACAAGCCGTTCGTTGTTCTGAACTGCGCCGCCCTTCCCGAGGCGCTCGTAGAGTCGGAGCTATTCGGACACGAAAAGGGAGCGTTCACCGACGCCCGGGAGCGCCGCATCGGCAGAGCCGAGGCGGCGAACGGCGGCACTCTCTTCCTCGACGAGATCGGCGACCTCTCGATACCCGTGCAGGTGAAGCTTCTCCGTTTCCTGCAGGAACGCACGTTCAGCCGCGTGGGTTCGAACGACGTCCTGACGAGCGACGTGAGGTTCATCGCCGCCACAAGCAGGAACCTCGAGGACCTGATGGCGAAGAAGCTCTTCCGTGAGGACCTCTACTACCGCCTATCCGTCTTCCCCATCGTGCTTCCCGACCTCGCGAAGCGTCCCGACGACATCCTCCTTCTGGCTCAGCACTTCCTCTCCAAGATGCGCCTGAAGTACGGCAAGAACGTGACGCGCTTCTCCGCGCCGGCCGTCAACATGCTTCAGGCGTACGCCTGGCCTGGCAACGTGCGCGAGCTCGAGAACTGCATCGAGCGCGCCGTGCTGACGGCAAAGGACGACTGCGTGCACGGCTACAACCTGCCACCTGCACTTCAGACCGAGGAGCTTGCGGAAAGCCCCTTCGACAGCAACCGCCCCGACCGCCGCACGATGGCGGAGAAGGTCGCCGCGTACGAACGCAACCTCCTCAACGACGCGCTCAAGCGCCACAACGGGAACAGAAGCGCCGCAGGACGCGAACTCGGCGTCTCTCCGCGCATGATGTGCTACAAGCTGAAGAAGGCCGGCATCGACCCATAACATCAAGTCGCAGGCAGGACTTTCGAGAACTTCGCACGCGCATTCTGCCAGTCGGCCATAAGGCGCCGCGCCTTTGGCGAACCCGTTCGAGAAATGTGCTCTTCAAGAAGCGCAAGCAACGTCTTCTCGTCGTCAGATCCCGCTTCCAGCGGGAAGATGTCAACCGAATCGAGGTTGCTGTTGAGATCCAAGGTCGCCGTCTCGTCATATACATACGCAACGCCGCCTGTCATGCCGGCCGCGAAGTTGACGCCCACCGGGCCTAGGACGACGGCCAGACCGCCCGTCATGTACTCGCAGCCATGGTCGCCTAAGCCTTCCACCACGAGCGTCGCGCCAGAGTTGCGTATTCCGAACCGCTCGCCAGCAAGCCCGTTGATGAAGATCGCCCCCGACGTGGCTCCATAGGCTATCACGTTTCCAGCAATGACATTCTCTTCGGGCCGGAAGTCCGGATTTTCCGGCGGTCTGATCGTTATCACACCGCCGGAGAGCGACTTGCCAACGAAGTCGTTGGCCTCGCCGCGCAAGTTGAAGGTTATCTCCTTCGCGAGGAACGCGCCGAACGACTGCCCCGCGACGCCAGTGAAGTTGACGGTGAGTCCATCCGAACCAGAAGCGCGCCGCGCAACAAGCCAGCCAGAAAGCGCCGCGCCGACGGAGCGGTCGCTGTTGGAGATCGAGCGCGTGAGCAAGGTTTCGCCTTTCGTCACGGCAGGTATCAGCTCGCGGGTGTCGTAGTTTTCTTGCCACGAGACTTCAGACTTCGGACTTCCGACTTCGGCAACTGAAGTCTTAAGTCCTAAGTCAGAAGTCCTAGTCAGTAACTCCCCAAAGTCAAATGCTGTACCCGCCTTGGCCATGAGCAGGTCGGTGCGGCCGCGCGCCTCGGCAAGTGAACGGAGGCCGAGGGAGGCGAGCGTCTCGCGCACTTCTTCCGCAAGGAACCTGAAGTAGGTCTGTAGATGCTCTGGCCTGCCGGCGAATTTCCCGCGCAGATCATCTTTCTGCGTGGCGATGCCGACGGGACAGCAGTTGAGGTTGCAATTGCGGCACTGCACGCAGCCGAGCGAGACGAGCATGGACGTGCCGAATGCAAACTCGTCCGCGCCGAGCATTGCGGCGATTACGATATCGCGTCCCGTGCGGAGCTGGCCATCTACCTGCAGCTTCACCCGGTGGCGCAGGTTGTTCTTGACGAGCGTCTGATGGGCCTCCGCGAGGCCGGGTTCCCACGGAAGGCCTGCGTGCTTCACTGAGGTGAGCGGCGCGGCGCCGGTGCCGCCGTCGAAGCCCGAGATGACGACGACGTCGGCATGCGCCTTCGCGACGCCGGCGGCGATCGTGCCCACGCCCGCCTCGGAGACTAGCTTCACCGAAACGCGCGCCTCGGGATTGGCGCATTTGAGGTCGTAGATGAGCTGCGAAAGATCTTCGATAGAATAGATGTCGTGGTGCGGCGGCGGCGAGATGAGCGTGGTGCCGGGCTTCGCGTGGCGGAGTCGCGCAACGAGTCCGTTGACCTTGTGGGCGGGAAGCTGCCCGCCTTCGCCAGGCTTCGCGCCCTGTGCAAGCTTGATCTGAAGGTCCTTCGCAGAGCGGATGTACTCGATCGTGACGCCGAAGCGTCCGGACGCTATCTGCTTGATTTTGCTGTTCTTCTCGGTACCGAAGCGCGCGGAATCCTCGCCGCCTTCGCCACAGTTGGACATCGTGCCTAGTCCATTCAGCGCAAGCGCAATCGTCTCATGCGCCTCAGGCGAGAGCGACCCCAGCGACATCGCCCCGCCCACGAAGTGCTTGACGATGGAATCGACCGGCTCGACTAATGTTGCCAGTGAGGAATTGTTGCCGGTGCCAATGTTGCCAGTTTCCAATTGATCATTGGAATTGGCCAATGGCAACATTTTCACATTGGCAACATTCACAAACTCCAGCTGTGAGCGAAGAGTCACGCCGCTCTCTTTGTCGATGTCGTCGGTGTAGCGTTTGAAGCGGGCGTAGTCGTTGTGGCGCACCGACTCGCGGAAGTCGATCAGACGCAGAGGAGTCCACATGTGCTCCTCGCCGCCCTTGCGTGTGCGGTATTCCCCTCCGGGGGGGGGACAACTACCGGGGGAACCCAGGTTCCCCCGGCCCCCTTCGATAAGTTTTTCAATATCCGCCAGCTCCAACCCGCCGACTGGCGAGGTGACACCGCCGAAGTATTCCGCCATGATCTTCGGGCCGAGCCCCACCGCCTCGAAGATGCGCGCCGAGCGATACGAGCGTAGCGTAGATATGCCCATCTTCGACATGATCTTCATGATCCCCTTGCACACGGCGGAAATGTAGTTTGCCGTCGCTTGGTAGGGCGCGCTCGCCGAGCGCGCCGCAATATCCGCCACAGTGGCGAGGGCGAGATAAGGATTGACGGCGGTCGCGCCGAAGCCAAGCAGCACCGCGAAATGATGCACCTCGCGCACCTCCCCAGACTCCACCACGATGCCCGTGGACGGGCGCACTCCCGCCTCCGTGAGCGCCTTGTTCACGGCCGCAACGGCTAGGAGGGAGGGAATGCGCTTTTGACGTGAGACGTTAGACGCGAGACTAGTTGCCGCGTCTATCGTCTCGTGTCTCACGCCCCTCTCCCGGTCCGAAAGGATGATGATCTTTGCGCCTTCGTTCACCGCCCGCAGCGCATCGACCGCGAGCCTGTCGAGCGCTTCCCTAAGCCAGCGCCGCCGGAGGGGCGCATCTGCCGCATCCGCCAGCGCCAGTGTCCTGGCCGGGAACTCGGGGATGTTCCTGATGCGCCTCATTTCGTCGTCGGTCAGCACAGGACGCGTCATCTTCACGAGCCTTGCATGCTCCGGCGTCTCCGAGAGGATGTTCGCCTTGTTGCCGATGTACGTCATGATCGACATCACAAGCTCTTCTCGAATGGGATCAATCGGCGGATTCGTCACCTGCGCGAACAGCTGGTGGAAATAGTCAAAGAGCGTCCTCTGTCTCTTCGAGAGAGACGCGAGCGACGCGTCGTTGCCCATCGCGCCCACGGGTTCGTGTCCAGTCTCTGCCATCGGCCTGAGTATGAGCTCTATATCCTCCAGAGTCCAGCCGAAGCGCGACTGCTGCCTGGCCACATCGTCCTCGGCGGCTTTGGACGGCACTATCTCGCTGAAGAGCCCCGTCACGGGAATGTGGTTTTCCTTCAGCCAACGGCGGTACGGACGCCGCCGCGCGTAGAACGTCTTCAGCTCGGCATCCTCCATCAGACGGTGAGAAACGAGGTCAAGCCAGAGCATCGACCCAGGCTTGAGGCGGCCATGGCGCGCTACGGATTCAGGAGGAATGTCGAGAACGCCCGCCTCTGACGCAAGGACGAACAAACCTTCCCTTGTGAGCGTCCAGCGGGCGGGACGCAGTCCGTTGCGGTCAAGCGTAGCGCCAAGGCTTACGCCATCCGTGAATGCCACTGCGGCAGGCCCGTCCCACGGTTCCATCAATGCGGAGTGGTATTCGTAGAACGCGCGTACATCGTGGCCCATGTGGTACTTCGCGCCCCATGCCTGCGGAATGAGCATCATCATCGCGTGCGGGGCATCGCGCCCAGCCATCACCAGCAGCTCGAACATGTTGTCGAGCGAGGCGGAGTCGCTCTGCTGCCTGTCGATCAGCGGCAGAATCTTCTCGATGTCCGGAAACTCCAGCGACGGTTCGCGGGCCTCAAGCGCGGCGAGGTTGCCCTTTAGCGCGTTGATCTCGCCGTTGTGCGCAATGGCTCGGAACGGATGCGCAAGCTCCCATGAGGGGAACGTGTTCGTGGAGTAGCGCTGATGTACGATCGCGAACGGCGAAACGAAATCGGGATCGGAGAGATCGGGATAGAACGCCTCGATCTGAGTAGCGAGGAGAAGTCCCTTGTAAACTATCGTGCGCGACGAGCAGGAGCAGACATAGACGTTGGCAGTGTTCTTTTCGATCTGGCGGCGAATGACGTAGAGACGACGTTCGAAGGAGAGGACTTCAGACTCCTGACTTAAGACTTCAGAATGCTGAAACCCGGAGTCTGAAGTTCCAATGAACAGCTGCCTGATACGCGGCATGACGGCGCGGGCGTCGTGTCCGATGGCATCAGGATTAGTCGGCACGTCGCGCCATCCGATAACTTCACAGCCTTCAGTCCGGACAATGTTCTCGATCTTCTCCTCTTCCCCTTCTCCTCCGAATATCATCGCGATGCCTATGTCAGTGTCGGAATAGTTTTTGACTTCCGACTTCAGACTTCCGACTTCCAGTGTTGATGGCTGAAGTCTGTTGTCCGAAGTCATCCCGGCTAAAACCTTCCTGAAGAATCCATGCGGTATCTTCATCAAGAGCCCTGCACCGTCACCAGTCTCCGAATCGTTGCCGGTGGCGCCGCGGTGCATGAGGCGCTTCAGGATCGTCATGCCCTTCACCACGATGTCGTGGCTCGCCTCGCCGGAGAGATTCGCCACCATTCCCACTCCGCACGCATCGTGCTCATATTCGCTGCGGTAGAGAGTTTGAGTGCTTGAAGGTTTGAAAGTTTGAAGGCAGTTGGTGTTCATGCTGCATGTCCTTTTCACTGCAATGGGATGTCTTTGCCGCTAGCGAGCGCACGGACGACTAGCGATGCGCCGGAAGCGCAGTCGCCTACGCAGAAGATGTTCTTCGACGAATCTGAGATGAGCGCAGTGCGGGGAGTCTGCGTTAGCCCGAGCTGCGCGACGATTGGATTCTCGGCAGGCACGCCCGTAAAGCCCATTGCAAGGAACACAAGATCCGCTTTTATGATTTCCCTTGTGTCCGGCACGGCGTGGAACTTCACAGGACGCCCTTCCGGCGAGAACTCCCATTCGACTGTCTCAACTTCCACGCCGGAGACGTGTGGCTCGTGGTCCGTGGTTCGTGGTTCGTGGCTCGTGGTTGGTGAGTCACTTTCGACGAAACGCAGCGAATTGAGGTTCCACCGGCGTTCGCAGCCCTCCTTGTGGCTGGAACTCGTGCGCAGCATGTAGGGCCATAGCGGCCATGGCGTGGAAGCACCGCGTTCATCCGGCGGCTTGGGCATGATCTCAATCTGGGTAACGGATTTCGCTCCGTGGCGGATCGCCGTGCCCACGCAGTCGCTGCCTGTGTCACCGCCACCGATCACGAGCACGTCCTTGCCCTTGGCGCTGATTGGCGGCTCGGAAATCTCACCCGTCAGAAAGCGGTTCTGGCCTTCGAGGAGTTCAAGCGCAAGATGGATACCTGCAAGTTCTCGTCCAGGAATCTTGAGGTCGCGCGCGGCGGGCGTTCCGATGGCAACGATGACCGCGTCATTATGTTTCGCGAGCCATTCGGCGGATAGATCCTTGCCTACCTCGATGCCCGTCACGAAGCGGATGCCCTCAGCCTCCAGAATCGCGCGGCGGCGGTCGATGAGCGATTTGTCGAGTTTGAAGCAGGGAATGCCGTAGCGGAGGAGTCCACCTATGTTGGCGCGCCGCTCGTATACCGTCACGGACCATCCCCTGCGCCGAAGTGTGACTGCGGCGGAGAGCCCCGCCGGACCCGCCCCGATCACGGCTACGGACTTGCCGTTCTCCTTTTCCGGCGGACGCGGCACCACCCAGCCGTTCTCGAACGCCGTCTCGATGATGCGCTTCTCGCTCTGCCGCACCATCACCGACTCTTCGTCGAGCTGGTGCACGCATGATGCCTCGCAGAGCGCAGGGCAGATACGAGAAGTGAACTCGGGGAAGTCCGAGTTCACCGTCAGAAGCGCGTATGCCCGCTTCCAGTCGCCCTGCGCCACGGCGCGGTTCTGGTCGGGGACGAGATTGCCGAGCGGGCACCCGTAGGCGTGGCAGAACGGCTGTCCGCAGTTCATGCAGCGCGAAGTCTGCTCCTTCAGCTCCTCGTCGGAGAGCATGCGCTCGACTTCGCGCCAGTCGCACTTGCGCTCGTCGGTCGGGCGGTAGATGTCGTGTATTCGTTGCATATCGAATGCACAGTAGCATGACCCATGCCAAGCGTCTGATCTGCACATTCTGCCCCCATCTTTTTACAATTCCTGTAACATAGCCGAGTTACGATACCATATTCTTGTAATGCGTGGGCGCATCTGCTTAATTCACCGCCGAGCCTTCTGATAATTGGAAACAACTATTTAAAACAACTTGCCTTTGGCGCGCGGGCTAACTCGCCCGCGCCCATTTACCGATCCTCAAACTACCACAATTCTGAATGTTCAAGGTGCGCCCGCAGGATAATGTTGTTCTTGAAAGTTGTCATGGTTGTTTCCAAATCCCACAACGTATGGGGAAAGACGCAGATGCGCCAGATATCCCTCACCCGAACTTGACCTGCGTGAGGAGGATGAGCGCGACGGCGGCGAGCATGAGCGCGGAGACGAGCTTGAGCCAGGCGGACGCCTTGGACGAGCCAAGCAGACGCGAACGGAAGAAATCGGCCGCAAGGATGATTGGAACGTAGATGAACGGCACAAGCGCGCAGAAGAGCGTCCCGAGAAGGAACACCTGCATGGCGGGCGACATTGACGCGCCTTCTCGCGTGAAGTTCGGAAGGAACGCGAGGAAGAAGAGTATCGTGAGCGGATTCGACATCGCCATGAACACACCACGCCCTACTAGCCGCCAGCCGACGGACTTCGCCGGGTTCAGCGCATTCTCACCGCGCTGCCTGAATCCCACATACGCCTCCTTGAACGACCCGAACGCCAAATAGCCGATATAGGCCACTCCTACTATCTGAATTGCCGTCATCACGGTGGGATGGTCGGTGAAGAACGACGCCACGCCGACGGAAAGAAGCAGAATCCACAGCCAGCATCCGAGCACAAGCCCGGACATCAGCGTGGTGGCTCTGGCCTTGCCGTCAGAGATGGCCGTTGCGAGCGTGCACATCAAGTCCGGTCCAGGCTTGATTATCAGCGCCAAGCATCCGATTATGTAGGTTGTAAGCATTGTCAATATTATACCACTTTCTAATCAGGTAGAGGGGGTGTTTTTACGAAAACCTGCGGCGACGATACAAACACATAAAAACCGTCGCCGCAGGCAATTGGAATTGTTGCTGAAGAACTGGAAGGATGCGTAGGCGTCCAGTCCCAGGCCCCTTCGCCGTTGGCAAGAGTCGGCATGCCGAGTCCGCCCCAGCCGAACCAGCCCGCGGCCTTCGTGGCGCCGAACATTAGCGCTGCTCCGAGGATGTAGAACGCAAGCGATACAACGCCTGCTTGACGGCATTCAACCTTTCCGGTTGGATGTAGGCTATGATCAGTTTCATCTTTCTTTCCTTGTTGCCGCGTCCATCGCGGCGACACAGGAAGGATAGCACAAGGCGTGCCAATGAAACAAAACATACTTTGCTGCGTCAGACCTTACAAATGCTGAAACGTCGGCAGGGCTCTGGTGCTTGAATATGTAAAAAGCAACTTTTCCATCACTGGGACGCATCTGCGTTTTTCGCCCATGCGTATTGGGATTTGGAAACAACCAAGACAACTTTCAAAAACAACATTGTCCTGCGGGTGCACCTTGAACATTCAGAATCGTGGCAGTTTGAGAATCGGCAAATGGGCGCGGGCGAGTTAGCCCGCGCGCCAAAGGCAAGTTGTTTCAAACAAGTTGTTTTCTTTCAATTCAGCGGAAAGCGCTGCGGTGAATTTTACGCAGATGCGCCCCATCACCGGCCGACGGAGAAGCCCGCCCGAACAGCAAGAGAACGGTCGTCGTCGAAATCCGCACCAGGGGTCGTGAGAAGCGGACCCGCGATGCCGGCCGACATCCCCACGTAGATGCACTTCGCCGCCGCCTCGTCCAGCTCGCGTTTTGGGAAGGTGTGCGAACGGATCGTGACGGCAACGACGCGGTTTTCCAACTCCTCGTGCGCCACGCGCAAGAGGAACGTGGAGTCCACGCCGGACGAAAACGCCACCGTCGCGCTGCCGATTTCGCGCAGCGATGCGCGAAGGCGCTCAAGCTTCGTTTCTGCATTCATGTCTATGTCTTTTTCCGCCATGTGGTATTTTCTTTTGCCGAGGATCGGCATGGATGTTATACCATTATTCATATTCTGTTATCCCAGTTTTTGAAAACGACCTCCTGCCCATTGGCGCGGATGGCGGCGAACACTTCGGTGGGCGAACGGCTGTCGGAGAGCGTGAACTGCGCGACATCTGCGGCGCGCGCCTTTTCGAGAACCGCATAGCCGCCGGGCGTGACACGCGAACCGGCGCTCATGTTGTCGGCGGCGGTCTGGACGATTCGGTCGCGAAACGCCGGCGCTTCGCGCGTCGAGACTGTCATACAGCACTGCGGGAACACAATGCGGAACGCGAGCATCATCTGCTCCAGGTCTTCATCGTTCACTTCGCACGGCGGCACGAACCCGCCATCCACGCGGCAGATGCGCGGGAACGCGAACTGCACTTTCGCCTCGTAGCACTCTTTCATCAAATAAAAGGCGTGCGCCGCAAGGCTTGCTGCCTCCCGGCGCCAAGGGCCGAGCCCAAGCAGAAACGCACAGCCGAGAATACGGAAGCCCGCCCGCCCTGCGCGGAGCTGCGTGTTGAGTCGCCACTCGTAGTCCGCCTTCGGTCCGGCCGGATGCATTTCGCGATAGAGGGTTTGGTCGTACGTCTCCTGAAAGCAGGTCAACCCCTCGAAGCCGGCCGCGAAGAGTTCGCGGTAGCCATCTTCCGACTGTGGCGCCACCTCCAGCGCAAGATAGGAGAAGATTGTCTTGAGCAGCCGCCCGACCTCGGCGAGATGCGCGACCGTGTTCACCTTGGGATCCTCGCCCGCCACGACAAGCAACGAATCGATTCCCGTTTTGTGGATGGCCTCGGCCTCGGCGCGGATTTCATCGAGCGTCAGGTTGCGCCGCACCGTCCCCGTATGCTGGCGGCGGAAATCACAGTAACGGCAGGAGTTGATGCAGGTGTTCCCGATGTAGAGCGGCGCGTACACGCTCACCGTCTTGCCGTAGTAGCGGCGACGCGCAATCCGCGCCGCGTCGCGCATGACGCCCATAAACGGATACGCTGCCGGACTGATGAGATTCAGCAGGTCGAACCAGTCGTGCCGTTCCTTGGCGAGCGATGTGCGCACAGCGCCAGCCGTGGCATTCGCGATAAACGTCTCGACGTCGGCATCGCTGTATTTGAGAAGAGGAAACATTACTTGAATATGTCCATGGGGCTGGTGGCGTTTGCCGTTGTGGATGTGCGCGGCGGGTTGGCCTCAAGCGCGAGTTCCGCCGCGCGGACCGCCAGCTTGAACGCCTCCGCCATCTTCACCGGATCGCCCGCAGCGGCGACCGCCGTGTTGGCAAGAACGGCGTCCGCGCCAAGTTCTATCGCCTCCGCCGCGTGGGACGGCAAACCTATTCCCGCATCCACCACCACCGGCACATGGCTCTGTTCGACGATGATCTCGATCATGTCGCGCGTGCGGATGCCGCGGTTCGAGCCGATGGGCGAGCCGAGCGGCATCACCGCCGCCGCACCCGCGTCCTCGCAATGCCGCGCAAGGACGGGATCGGCGTTGATGTAGGGCAACACCACCATGCCGAGCTTCGCGCATGCGCGCACCGCCTCCAGCGTCTCGACGGGATCCGGCAGAAGGTAGCGCGCGTCGGGATGGACTTCGATCTTGATCCAGTTGAACCCTGCCGCCTTGCCGATCTTCGCGATGCGCACCGCCTCTTCCGCATTGCGCGCGCCGGACGTGTTGAGCATCACTTCCACCTTGCTGCGGTCGATCGCCTTCAAGATGTCGTCGCCGGACGAATCGCCCTCGTGTACGCGCGTCAAGGCGACCGTGACGAGCTCCGTTTCGCTTGCGGCGAGCGCGGCCTTTGTCTGTTCGCTCGATGCGAACTTCCCCGTCCCGAGGAAGAAGCGGTTTGTGAATGTCTTGTTTCCGATTGTCAGTTGTTTCATGGTTCTTCTCCTAGCAAAAGCGACACGACGGAATTGGCCTGCATGGCGGCGGCTATGCCTACGCGCACGCCAACCGGCGCGAAGCCGTCGCGCACGTCGCGCATCTGGTCGCCGACAAGGATCAGGTTTCTTCCCACCTTCCGCACGCGGATGTCGTTCGACCGTCCCCATCCCGCAAGGCCGATGGCCGAGACGATAGGCTTGCCCGCCGGCAGCAACGAATGGAGAAACATTTTCTTGGCCTCCGCCGAGTCCAGCGCCTCCACGACTATCTGGCATCCGGCGAACACCAGATCGGCATTGTCGGGTGTCAGCCGTACATCATGGAGTTCGAGCGCCAGATCCGGCTCGATCTCCCACAGATTGGCGGCGAGAGCATCGATCTTCTTCTCGCCGAGCTGCCGCCGGAAGAAGAACTGGCGGTTGAGGTTCGACTCGTTGACCGTATCGAAGTCCGCGATGACAAGCTTCTTCATCCCCGCCCGCACCAGCAGCATCGCGACGTTCGAGCCAAGCCCGCCCGCCCCGGCGATGCCCACCTTGGCGCTTTCGAGGATGCCCCGCTCCCGTTCCGTGAGGTAGGTGTTTGCGCCCATGTCACCCTCCCGCGACGATGCGGAACGCGTTCAGTTCCGCGCCTTCGTGCAGCGCCGCCGCCGCCACGGCGTCGCCCGCGACGATCTCGCCGTCCAGTTCGACCACCGCCTCCGCCACGTTCACTCCGTTGTCCGCCAGAAACGCCGCCACGGTGTCTGCGCCCGTTTCCGTCTCTTTGCCTTGATATTTTACTTTCATCTTTTACCTCATTGAAATCAATGCACATGTTATGCGCCACTATTGGGCATTCAAGTTGAGTTCAAGCGATGCGGGTGTGGTGATGCCGTTGACGAACTCGGACCAGTAAAAGGTGCCTGATGCGAACGGACGGGTAACCAAGTCGTCTCCGCAGCCGCAGTCAAGCCATCCGGGCAGGATGACGCCTTTGAAGCTCGCCGTCACCGTGCGGCGATTGACCACCGTCTTCGCCGTGCCGGTTAGGACGCCGGTCTCTGGCGAGAACTTCCAGATCGCCTGCACGTCCAAGCCGTCCACCGTCGCCACGAGATCGGATTCGGTTCCAAGCCCGAACAGCGCGAACCAGTCGTCCAGCGTGCCGCCCGGCACGTAGTAGCCGCCGTAGACCGCCAGCGTGGCCACGAGCGCGTTGCCGGGGGCCGAAGTCGTCCGTTTCCACGTCGCGCTCACGCCCTCTGGCGCGAGCACGATGCGGTTCTGTTCCTCGTCTGCGTAGTAGGCTTCTCCATCTGCCCGGATCCGCAGGACGGCGGCGAGGTCATCTTTCGCGGCGTATTTCTTCTTGTTGCTACCCGATGAAACGAGCGTGCGCGACGACCGTTTGAAGATCGGCAGAAACGCATAATTTGAATCCTCTGGATCACTGCCGAGATAGGCGGACCCGCTTACCGCAGCGCCGTTCGGAAGTGCGCCCGCGTACGTCACGAGTCCTTTTAGCGACGTGAGCGTGGACGTCTTGAGCGTCAGGTAGCCGGTGCCGAACGTGTAGTAGCGCGCCGTCGTTTCGGCGACCGGTAGCGTCACCGTGTAGCGTCCGGCGAAACGCGCGTAGTCGTTCACGACGGACACGGTGCCGGCGTTACCCGCGATGGATGCGGTGAGCAGCCCCTCCGGCGTGAGCGTGAGAGCGACGGTAACCGCCCCCTTTTTCAGCGACGCCGTCAGGTTTCCCGATTTCGGATCGACTTTCTTCCATGTTCCCGAGAATGACGTTGTGGCGCCTGTGAACCTTTTTACGCTCAGTTTCTTTGCCGTTGTCTGCGCCACCTGCACAACGGACGAGACGGTCTTCACGCCCCATGTGTCCGTCTTGTACAGCGGAACGGACGCGACGATTGCCTTGCCGTAATGAGGGTTGATGCTGAGGGCGGACGCCACGATCACCTTCGTCTTCGTCTTCTCGGAGGACACGGTCTTTCCACTGGCCGTCTTCACGATCACCTGGTACGTGAACGAGTACGTGCCAGTCTTCGTCGGCGTGCCCGAGACGACCACCGAGCTCGTCGCGGCGTTCCACTTTAGCGAGACGCCATTTGGAAGCTTGCCTGAAGTGACTTTGATCGTAACTTTCTGTCCTTTCGCGACCACGTAGCTGGAAAGTGGAGTCGTCGCGGCGAACGCGGCGTAGAGCGTGGCCGTATCCTGCGTGATCGGCTCGAATGCGCTGATGATCGTCGCATCGAACGCCGTATCGGGGCCGACGCGCACGGTGCTGCCCGACAGCTCCGGGGCCGAGACGCGCAGGACGAGCCGCTTGGCCGACAGGTCGATGCGCGCGAACTCGACGGAAAGGTCGCCGTCCGTGGAAACGGCAATCTCCACGCCGTCGCGGACGAGCGCGAGGCGAACGGTGCGGTCGGCCGACTTGTCCGCGACGGAGAACACCGCCTTGCCGCGCGTCGTCGGCTTCAGCAGATAATGGTCTGTGACGTCGTTGACCTGCAATGTCGAGACGGCCGTCCCGCCCAAGTCCAGGACATTGGTCGTGGTTGATGCGTAGTCCTGTCGTTCGTCGCCGCGTGCCGCAAGCTTGAGGAGGTCGTCGAGACGCGCCAGGTTCTCTTCGGGGTCGTAGTACTTGTCGCCGAGTTCATGTCCGAAGGTTCTGTTCCGGTCGCGCCAGGCGCGGAAGCGCCCCACGACCTTGTCGTCCGGCCCGATCAGGAGAACCGTCGGGTTGCCGATACGCACGGAAGTCGTCTCCGGCGCGAGCCACAGGTTCCGGGAGTAGTTGCGCGTGCGCGCCTTGACGCCCGCCACTGCGGGGTCGTCGTCATGCAACCCGTGGCGGGAAAGATAGGAGGCCCCCGACGCCGTGACGCGCGGGAAACCGGAGATGGAAACCGAGCCGGGGACGTACGACAGCAGTTCGACGCTGTTGGCGTCGTTCAGCTGGGGCTGGTCGAAGAGCGCCACCTGTACGCGGTTGGACGCACACCACGCCTTGAACGCGTCGGACTTGAGCAGTGACTCCTCCATGCCGTGGCAGTACGGGCACCACATCGTGCCGGAGAAAAGCGCCAGCACGTAGTCGGCTTTGCCGGCCGCGACCTTCGCGCGCACGAGATCGTAGTCGTGGGTCCATTCAGCGAAACCAAGCGTGTCCACAGTTCGCTCCCCGACCCAGTAGGGGTTCGTGCAGGAGTTCGGCTTCGACGCGACGAAGGTGATGCCGTTCGTGGCCACGACCTCTCCCGATGCGTCCAGGAGCGTGAGCTCCAGTCGCCTTCCTTCCGGGAAAGACGCGCCGCCGGGCAGCGTCAGGTCGACGGATACGTAGGCGTTCGTCTCAAGTGCCGCCCAATTCACGACGTTGCTCGTCACGGGGCGGATGCCGTCCGGCCATTCGACCACAAGAGTGCTGCGGGACTGTCCCGCGACGGTACCCCTGCGGAAGAGCGGCACGTCCACATACTGCGTGGCAGGTTCCGCCTCGAGCCGGTCGGTGCGGTTCTCGAGCCCGAGCGTCCCCGCCGTGTCGCCGCACCGGAAACCAAGTTCAATACTCGGCGAATAGGCGGCGAAGAACTTCGAGATGCTGTCTTCCAGCTCCTGTTCCAGCGTTCGACCGGTGGCGGACACGAGCATCTTGCCTGTTCGCCCGACGAACGACGTCACTTTCGGCTTGCCGGTGGGCTGCGGCCAGTAGAGGCAGATGAACGGGTATTGGGAGAGATACTTTGAGGCCGCGAGCGTTCCGGCCGCGCTGCGGGCGAACTTGATCACGTTTGCGCCCGCGTTTGGCGCGACGTCCTTGCTGTTCACGCCCTGGACGTAGCAGTAGATGTAGTCGGCATGGGCCGCCTGCCAGGCCTTGAATGTGTCCGTGTTGATCGCATTCTCGAGCTTGCCGCACTCCGTGCAGCCTTGGTTGGCCCAGAACAACACCAGCGGCGCAGATGCCGCATGCGCAAGGTTTGTCGCGTCTGTGAAGTTGTTCATCCAGAATCCGGTTCCGACTTCCGTCGAGACGGTAACCGGCAACGCCTTGCACAAAGTGGCGGTCCCCGCGACGAGCAGTGCGGCAAGCACCGCACGCGCCGAATAAGGCCGAGTCTTTCCTTTCATTGTCAGTTTCCCATTCATGGTCCTGTTTCCTTTCCTGTTTTTTCGTGTGCTGGACTACAGCCGTGCGAAGTTCATGTACACGAGGCGGTAGTCCTCCGGATTGTAGATGTATTCGTGCCCGTGTGGTGGCGACGTGCGGACGATCTCGCCGTCCTTCGCGGCGACAAGGCTCGTGAAAGGCACGGGTTCCCACGTGCCGATGGTGAGCGGATGCGTTGAGAACGTCACGGTGTCCGCGTCGCGCCAGACATGCAGCGTGTCCCTGAAGTTGCAGTGCGCGTACAGCACCTCGCCGTCGAAGATAAGCAGGTTGAGTTTGTTTCCCTGCGCCAGTTCGGTGATTGCGGCAGAGAGCACGTTGAAACGCTCCGTCTCGTCCAAGGCATGGCGGCGGTGGTTTTGCGCCACGTTGATCTGGTCGACAAGATGGAGCAGTACGCGTTCGGAATCCGTGTCGCCGTATTGGATGCCCATGTAGTCGTTCAGGTGTGCGCCGTTGAATATCGTTCCGTTGTGCGCCAGTGTCCAGGTGCGGCCGCTGTTGTCCGCAGCCGTGAACGGGTGGCAGTTCTTGTATTCGACATGGCCGACGGTAGCCAATCGGATGTGGGCGATAAGCGTTCGTTCCTCCACCGGATCGGCGAGCAGTCGCTCGAGACTCGTGCTGCAGGTGGCGCAGACAGGCTCCTTCTCAATCGACGGCGCGCCGCCGTCGAGGAAGCGTGCGAGGCCCCACCCGTGCGGATGCGCCTCCGCATGGGAGTAGAACTCGCGCAACAGGTCGTTTCGCCGTCGCCTCTTCCGCGATGAAAATCCGAGCAACTCACACATGGCACGCCTCCATGCGGGCATAGCGCCTTTCGGGTGAATAGACCTTCTCCGCCTGATACGCGAGGATGCGCTGAAATGCCGCGGGCCACCCCGCGGAGGCGGCGAAGAACTCGTCCATCCGCTCAAGCAACTCTCCGACCGGCGTCCAGTCGAAATCGATCCGGGCGGCGGCCTTGAACGCCGCGACGCTTTCGGCTTGCTTCTCGGCGGACAGCGTCTCGCGCTCCTGCGCGGCGCACCAGAGCATGAACAGGTGGATGAACTCCACGTCACGTACATCAACCAATCCATCGGTTAGCGGGTTCAGGTCCACGCACCGTATCTCGATGTGGTCGATGCCGTTTTCTGCGAGCGTCAGGAGATTGTTCGGGCCGCGTGGCTTGAGGCGCACGGGGTAGTAGAGCTCGCTCGGCGCGATGAGTAGCCTGTCTTGGACATATCGCGCTATGCTTTTTGCGTATGCCCGCACGCTTGAAAAGTCCAGCACGGGCACGAAACTGTTCCAGTAGCCACGTTCCGAACACCGCACGCTCGCATACTGTCCTGCCGGGCTGGCGGCGGTCAACGCGACGATCGCCCATCCCCACTTGACGCACTGCGCGGCCACGTGGAGAT
>Ga0310695_10007469_pt1 | contig 17420 bp, 12 predicted proteins | sample RumenRJG_04DNA_FD_203882 | JGI IMG/M metagenome (GOLD analysis project Ga0310695, IMG submission 203882) | Bovine rumen microbial communities from Lethbridge, Alberta, Canada - RJG_04 (v2) (version 2) | ecosystem: Host-associated > Mammals > Digestive system > Stomach > Rumen | place: Canada...
TGCTGCATGAGCTGCTGCGGAAAAACGGCCTGGGGAACCTGCGCCTCGGCAGACTGCGCAGCGCGGAGCAGGCGGAGCGCGATTTCGACAGCATCCGCCGCTATGTGCGAAGAACCGGCTCCATCACTCGGCGGGAGGCGGTGACGATGCTCGGCCTCAGCGCCGGAACGGCGGGCGTACGCCTGCGACAGATGGTGGAGTCCGGCGAGCTGGCGCAGACGTCCAAGGGCTGCATCCCGGCGGAGCAGGCCGTGCCGCGGGAGCGGTGGGAGGACGCCGTGCGACGACGCGCGGAGGAGCGCGGTTTCGTGACCATCCCGGAGGTCGAAACGCTGCTCCACGTCGGGAAAAAGACGGCGCGCGAGCTGCTGCGCTCGATGACGGACGGGGGACTGCTCGTCGCCAACGGCAACCATAAGCGCTATATGCCGCCGAGCAACCAGACAAAATGGCGAATGTTTTATCAAAACAGCAAGTAGACGGCCCGTTATTTTTCATTTATATTTCATAACGGTAAATTCTCTTGAATTAAAAACCGACATCCGCTATCATGCAACCTGTAAAAGTCAATGGGTAATGCCCGGCTGTATCGGTACGACCCGACCGAGGCGAACGACGGACGCCTCAACCGAGGAAACGGACGAAAGCGAACGGCGCGGCGACCCGACAAAGGGAGCGGATCCGAACCGCACGGCAAAAAACGCCGCCAAACGGCGACGTGAAAAAATGCCAAAAACGGAACGGAAAAGCGAACGGAGTTGAGCGCGGCGGCGGGAGCGGACGAAAGGGACTGAGGGCGAGACGGACGGCGCTCACCGAAGAAGGCGAGAACCGGCATGGCTGCGCCGTTTTCGGTTAACGAGAGGCTAGCCCGCTAATCGAACTCGGGTTGGCGGAATCCAGGGCTTTTGCAAATAAAAAACGAAAGGAGAGTAACTCATTATGAAAAAGTTACTCGCTCTGGTACTGGCTCTGGTCATGACCCTCGGCCTGGCTACCGTCAGCACCAGCGCGGCCTATAGCGACCAGGCTGACATCAACTATGACGAAGCTGTCGACGTTATGACCGCGATCGGCATCTTCGAGGGCAAGAGCGGCGCTTTCGATCCGAAGGCTAACCTCAACCGCGCCGAGGCTGCCAAGGTTGTTGCCTACCTCATGCTCGGCAACAGCACCGCCGAGAACCTCAAGGGTATCGGCACCAAGTTCACCGACGTTCCCGCTTCCCACTGGGCTGCCGGCTACATCGAGTACCTCGCTTCCGTCGGCATCGTCTCCGGCGTGGGCGACAACAAGTTCGACCCCAACGGCCAGGTCACCGGCATCCAGCTCGCCAAGATGCTGCTCGTCGCCCTCGGCTATGACGCCAAGATCGAGGGCTTTGTCGGTCCCGACTGGGCGATCAACATCCAGAGCATTGCCAACAAGGTCGGCATCTATGATGGCAACGACAGCATCGTCGGCACCGCTCCCGTCTCCCGTGACGAGGCTGCCCTCTATGCGTTCAACACCATCAAGAGCCCGCTGGTCGAGTATGACAACACCACCACCGTTAACGTCAGCGGCGCGACTGTGACCGTCGGCGGCAACAAGGCGAAGTATGTCATCAACAACTCCACCGCGAAGCAGACCATCGACAACGCCATGGAGGTCAACACCAACAACTACCTCGTCGAGTTTGCCGAGCAGTACTACAAGGATCTCAAGCTCGTTCTCAACGACAAGGTCGATGATTTCGGCCGTCCGGCCAACACCTGGACCTACAAGAACGAGGAGATCGGCACCTATGTCGATTTCACCGAGCAGGTCGGCGCTGCTTACACCGCCAAGGTCACCCAGAAGATGCTCTATGAGCTCCTCGGCAAGGGCGTGTATGACAGCCTGGTTGCGGGCCGCACCACCCTCACCGTCTATCAGGACGGCGTGGTGACCAGCGTTTCCCGCAACGACATTGACGACTATGTCAACAGCGAGAACACCGGCGCTGTCAACGGCACCAGCAACGGCTCCGAGACGCAGGTGTTCATGGACGACGACGACAACGTTATCGTTGTGACCCGTCACCCCTACGTTTTCCAGGCCAGCACCGATTATAACACCAGCGACAAGACCCTGACGCTGAAGACCGCCGGCGACACCGATGCCATCGGCAACGCGCGCTATGTCGCGGGCAGCAACCTCAAGCTCAAGAACGTCGACTTCGACGAGGCTCTGACTGAGTACAAGGCGGACGACTACATTGTCGCCTTTGTTTACAGCACCAGCCACAAGAGCCACGACGACGGCGGCGCTTTCAAGATCAGCGAGATCCAGAAGCTCTCCACGCTCGAGGGCACTGTGGATTCCTACAAGGTTGACGGCGAGGTCGTCCTCGACGGCACCACCTACAAGTACTCCACGATGACCGCGAAGAGCACCTCCACCGCGACCGAGAAGGTTCAGGGTACCCAGTACACCGTTGGCCAGAAGGCCATCGTCGTTCTGGACCAGACCGGCAAGTACGTCATCGCTGTTGACGAGGCCATCGTCTCCGCGAACTATGTGTTCGTCGCCGACATCGCCACCACCAGCGACCTGAACAGCAAGGCCATCGCCAGCCTGTTCTTCACCGACGGTACGCACGAGGAAGGCACCATCAAGAAGCTGCTCACTTCGACGGATGCCACGACCATCCGCGGTGCCAACAACACAGATAGTCTGAACGGTGCGCACATCGGCAGCATGGGCAAGACGCAGGCAGCTTCTCCCGCCAAGAACGCCGGCTGGTACCTCTACAGCAAGGATTCCTCCGGCCAGTACACGCTCTACAGCATCCCCGGTGGTTATCAGCAGTCCGCCTACCTCTATAACGGCGGCGCGGCGGCTGACGGTTCCACCAAGATCCTCACGCAGGACCGCGTCAACTTCCTGACCGCGGACCGCTTTGGTACCGCTCATGGCGGCAGCGCGACGCAGCTGACCGCCTTCAACACGCAGACCACCACGACGACTCGTGAAGGCACCACCAACGACCTTGACGAGCCGAACGCGATCCGCGCCAACAACAAGACCATCTTCATCATTTCCGACTACTCCAACAACAATGACGGCGACGTCTACGTCTATGAGGGCGTCAAGAACGTTCCCGACATCACCCTGACCGGTACCGCGGGAACGCCTGGTAACGACGGTGTGGCTGTTGTCTCCGTCGTTGCCAAGGACGGCTATGCGAAGTACGTCTACGTCACCGTGGACGGCACCTCCGATGTCGATTCTCAGGGCAAGGCGCTGCTCTACATCATCAGTTATGATGGCGAGTTTGTCCGCGAGGATAACGATCACTACTACAAGATGAACGTTCTCGACGGCACTGAGGAAGTCAAGGCCAACGCCGACTCCGACCTCAGAGGCACGGATGACAACCGCCAGCCGATCGGCAGCTTCTATGAGGCCTATTATAAGGTCCACCTCAACTCCGACGAGGAGTACACCGGCCTCGACCGCATCCGCGGCGGCGTAAAGGCTAATGGGGACCCTGCTGATGGTAGTGCGACTGACCCGTATTATGACGGCAAGTACTTCGCCATGTACGACGTTGCCGGCACGGACGCCAACGCGAAGCTGAGAGCCACCCTCGGTGAGAAGGACGGCGCCCTGACGCTCGGCGGCACCTCCTTCACGCTGGCCAACGACTACAAGATCTATCTTGTCTCCCCGAAGGCCTACACCGACCAGGATAAAACGGCGAACACCGGTTCCGCTGTCATGAACGGCGATACCAAGGCCGACTACAAGGTCGAGGTCGTCACCGCCAAGCAGTTGGTCAACCGCCTGAACAACTACACCAACGTCACCTTCGACGTCCAGGGCCGTACCGTTGACAACTGGACTGACTCCACGAAGGCGCTGGTTGAGGCGTACGTCACCGTGACCGCGGCGACCAACGCTGTCAACACGCACACCGTCAACTTCAGCGGCAAGAACGGCAACGCTGCGGCGGCTGATCTGAGCAACACCACCGCTCTGCAGATCAACAACGCCACCGCCCCGGCTGATGGCGTCACCACGGTTGCCGACGGCCGTGACTACACCTTCACGCTGCGCAACAGGAATGACACGCTCTACACTGTCGGCACTGTGAGCTACACGATGAACGGCAGGAATTACACCCTCGGCACCGGTGTCGGCACCTACACCATCAGCGACATCACCGGCAACGTGGAAGTCACCGTGGCTTACACCGGCCCGAGCAGACTGTCCATCACGCTGAACAACAGCACTGTGAAAGCTGTCAAGATCAACGGCGTGACCAACGCTGACGCGAGGACCGCTCTGAACGGTTCTTCTCACGCTGTCGATATCGCCGACGGCGCGACCGTCCAGGTCGTCATTGACGCGAACGAGCATTTTGATCTGACCAAGGTCACGCTCGACGCCATCAATCAGACGATCGTTGACAACGACCAGAGCGTCGTCAACTTCACCATGAACGGCAACTCTGCGATCGAGGTCACCACGGCTGACGAGGTCGCGACCACCACGGTGAATTATACGGCGCCTGACTATCGCGGCGCGACCAGTGCGGTCACCGCCGGTGCCTTCACCGTGACGGCTCCTGTCAGCAATACCGACACGATTGCTGTCGCCGGTACCGGCAGTACCCCCGCGACGCTCGCGGCGAATGTGACCGTCGGTGCGACCCTGTCCTTCACGGTGGATTGGGGCGCGAACCTGCCTGATTACCTCAAGGTCGTTAAGTACGGCAACGACGTCATCACTCCCTCCGGCTCCGGTGTGTACCGTATCACGGTCGAGGACGGCAAGACTGTCGCCATCGGTGCTCCGGCTGTCACCTTCACGGCGACCCGTAGCGGCGACGCGACGACCGACTTCGTGCTGAATTGGGCTGAAAATGCGAGCTACGGCGCCGGAACCGATCTGGCCTATACGCCCGCAAGCACGATCCTTGTTCCCAAGGATGCTGTGATCAACACAAAGCTGGCTGAGAAAGATAATACCTATTACCGCACGATCGCTTATGACGGGACGACCAAGTATCTGGATAAGGGTGCTGAGACTAACACCCAGACCTTTAACATCACTGCCAGCAGCAACATCACTGCGGCCTTCACCGTCAACCAGTTCGCGCGTAAGCTGAGCACCGCTTGGGCTACCCTGCACACGGATGTTAACGCGATCGCCGTGACCACTAACGCGAACGTGGTTGCGACGGACAACGTTACTGATGGCATCGGCGCGTACTATGTCAAAGCGGCCGATACTGATGTCACGGTGACCCTCACTGTTGCGGCTAACAAGAGCAACGTGGCGATTACCTCCTCGAACATTTCTGCGCCCACTAGCACGCACGATAGCGTGACGAGAGTTGCTGACAATGACAGCGGGTCCTACACGCTTGTTCTCAACAGATATCCGACGACGGTTGTCACCACGATCAAGGCGACTACCGATCCGGCAACGCTGACAATTGGTGCAGCTTCCTAAGCCCCCTCGCATAACCTCCACACGCAAAAAAGAAACGCCCTTCGGGGCGTTTCTTTTTTGTTTATCGCCGCAGCGCCCAGATCGTGACGCGGGTGCCCGGAGAGAACGCGTGGGAGCCGGAGGTGGTGGAGTTGAAGTCGAAGGTCTCCACGGTGTCCGCCGTACCGGAATAGTAGTTGTGAGGCGTGGTGATGCTGATCGTGTCCTGGTAAAAAAACGAATACGTCATACAATGAAGATAATTTCCATCCCGCGCCCGCAGGACAAACAGTCCGCAGCGGGTCGCCTCGGTGAGCTTCGTCGCGGCCGACATTCTGCCGTCAGACTGATGGTAGTAGCTGCCCGACTCGGTGAGGTGGTTGACGGTGACGGAAAACACTTCGATGCTGCTGGTTTTCGGGCTGTCCAGCAGCATGAACAGCAGCGGGTAATCCCCCAGCGCCAGCGCGGACACGTCCACGCTGAACGACGCCGCCTCCTCGGTGGTGGTGTAGTCCAGCAGCTTCACCAGCGGCGACGCGTTCGCCGCGATGGCGGCGTCAAGCCCCGTGAGCGCCGCGTCGATCTTGGCATTGTCGGCGTTGACGTCCGCGCGCGTCACGCGGTCGGCGTCCTCCCATTGGTTGAGGTTATAGTTTGTTGTGTGTTGCATATCGCATTCCTCCTTTGCACCCGCAGCCCACGCGCGGGCTTTGTTGCACGGCGCACGGCAGCGGGGGATTTTGGTGTTGCATCCTCCGCCGCGCGCGGGTATAATAGGCGGCAGAGAAAACGCAACACTTTGCCGACTTTCTCAAGGCCGCGGGCCAGAAATACTGGCAGCTGCTGCCCCTAGGCCCCACCAGCTACGGCGACTCGCCCTACCAGAGCTTTTCCACGTTTGCGGGCAACCCGTACTTCATCGACCTCGACTTGCTCATCGAGGATAAGCTCCTGGCGCAGGAGGAGGTCGACGCTTGCGACTGGGGCACGAATCCGCGCTATGTGGACTACGGCAAGATCTTTGAGAGCCGCTACGCCCTGCTGAGCAAGGCCAGGGAGCGCGGCTGGCAGCGCGACCTTGAGAAGGTGAAGGCTTTCGAGAAGGAGAACGAGGGCTGGCTCCCCGACTACGCGCTGTTCATGGCGCTCAAGTACCACTTTAAGATGCAGCCGTGGCTGGAGTGGCCGGAGGACATCCGCCTCCACCGGCGCGAGGCGGTGGAGAAGTGGCGCGCCGAGCTGCGGGAGGACATGGAGCTGTTTGTCTACATCCAGTTCCTGTTTTTTGCGCAGTGGACGGCGCTCAAGAAGTACATCAACGAGCTGGGCATCCGCATCATCGGCGATCTGCCGATCTACGTCGCCATGGACTCCGCCGACGTGTGGTCGGAGCCGGAGATGTTCAAGCTGGACGGCCACGGCAAGCCCACCGAGGTGTCGGGCGTCCCGCCGGATTACTTCAGCGAGGACGGGCAGCTCTGGGGCAACCCGCTCTACAACTACGACGCGATGGAAAAGAACGGCTTCGGCTGGTGGATCCGCCGCATCGGCGGCGTGGAGAAGCTCTACGACGTGATCCGCATCGACCACTTCCGCGGCTTCGAGAGTTATTGGGCGGTGCCCTACGGTGAAAAGACCGCGAAAAACGGCAAGTGGGTCAAGGGCCCGGGCATGAAGCTTGTCGGCGCGCTGACCGGGTGGTTCCACTATCTCGAGTTCATCGCCGAGGATCTGGGCTACGCGACGCCGGAGGTGGCGCAGCTGCTCGCCGATTCCAGGCTGCCGGGCATGAAGGTGCTGGAATTTGCCTTTAATCCCCATGAGCCCAGCGACTATCTCCCCCACTTCTACAAAGAGAACTGCGTCTGCTACACCGGCACGCACGACAACGCGCCGCTGGCGGAGTGGTTCGAGACTGGCGACAAAAAGGAGATCGCCCACGCGAAGAAGTACCTCGGCCTCAACAAGGAGGAGGGCTACAACTTCGGCGTGATTCGTGGCGCAGATGCAGGACTATCTGGAATTGGGCAAGTACAACCGCATGAACACCCCGGGCGTTGCCAGCGGCAACTGGGAGTGGCGGATGCTCCCCGGCGAGGACAGCAGGAAGCTGGCGGAGAAGATCGCCGAAATGACCAGGCTGTACGGCAGAGCGTAACAAGACAACCGCGCAGGAGCGCCCGAAAGGGCGCTCTTGCATTTTGCTGCGGCCTGTGGTAAGGTATCATTGGTGCAAAAGTGCGCCGAAAAGGACGAAACGGGATGCAAAGAAAGAGAAAAGCCGCGGATTACATCTTCATGGCGCTGTTTGCGTTGCTGCTGGGTCTGGCGGTTTGGGCGGTGACGACGGCGGATTGGGAAGCGCGTCACTGGGACAATCTGGATATGGATATGCTGGTGGGCCAGCTTGCCACCCCGGTGGAGGGCACGGGCCGCGGCATCATTGACGAATTCATCAACGGCTGCGTGGTGCCCGCTGTGGTCACGGCGGTCTGCGCCGGCGCACTGCTGTATCTGATGCGCTATGAGCGCTATTTCGCGCGGCTGGTACGCGCGGGCACGATGCTGGGCATTTCCTTCTTCTGCGGCATGCTGGGCTATGCCTACGATCTGCTGGGCGTGAGCGGCTATGTGGAGGACATCAACACGGAGTCCGCCTACATCGAGGACAACTACGTCGACCCGCGGTCGGTGCGGCTCACGTTCCCGGAGCAAAAACGCAACCTCATTTATATCTGGCTGGAGTCCATGGAGTCCACGTTCTGCGACGAGGCGCACGGCGGCGCGTTCCCGGAGAACGTCATCCCGGGGCTGACGAAGATCGCGGAGCAGAACGTCAGCTTCACCGGCGATCGCGGCGGCGTCAACGGCGCCTACTCCGTGGCCGGTACCACGTGGACGATGGGCGCCACCTTCGCCCAGACCAGCGGTCTGCCGCTGAAGATCCCCCTGACCGAGAGCTCCATGGATTCGCAGGATACGTTTTTTCCGAACATGGTCAACCTCGGCGATATATTGGAGCAGAACGGCTATCAGCAGGCGTATCTGATCGGCTCCGACGGCAACTTCGCCGGGCGCAAGCTCTACTTTGAGGAGCACGGCAACTACACCGTCTGGGATCATCCGTACAGCCTCTCCGTGGGCGAGATCCCGGAGGGCTACAACGTCTGGTGGGGCTATGAGGACGTCAAGCTCTTCGAGTTTGCCAAGAAGCATCTGACGGAGATGGCGGCGAGCGGTCAGCCCTTCAATCTGTCGATCCTGACGGCGGATACCCATTTTCCCAACGGCTATGTCTGCCCGCTGTGCCACAAGGAGCACGGCAGCGACCAGTATTCCAACGTCATGTCCTGCTCCAGCCGTCAGGTTCACGCGTTCGTGCGCTGGCTGGAGCGGCAGGACTTCTATGAGAACACCACCGTCATCCTCTGCGGCGACCACATCACCATGAACGTGGGCTACTGCGCCGACATCGACCCGGAATACACCCGCCACGTCTACACCACCATCCTCAACCCCGCCGCTGAGGTCGCCGATCCGACCCGGTTCCGGGAATATTCCAGCATGGATCTGTTCCCCACGACGCTGGCGGCCATGGGCGTGGAGATCCCCGGCGACCGGCTGGGGCTGGGCGTCAACCTGTTCTCCGATCAGGATACGCTGGTGGAAAAGGACGGCTTTGCCGAGGTCGACCGACAGATGAAGCGCCGCTCCGCCTTTGTGGACAGCCTGTCTGGCATCGACGAGCGCACCTACGAGCTCAGCGAGGTGCTGCGTACGCTGGATACGGGCATGGAGGCGGTGTACTATCCCAACGGCATCCGCTGTACGCTCCACGGCCTCGCGCCCTATGAGAAGGAGATCGAGGATCTGGGCGTGTTCGCTGAGAAGATCGAGGGCAATACCCGCACCACGCTGTCGATGAACACGGCGTTCTTCAAGAGCGATGGGACGTATACCGTGCGCATCCCCTACGACGGATTGGAGGACTACGACGAGTTCCTCATCAACATCTACGCCACCATTGACGGCGGACGCATCAAGGTGGACGCCGGGGGCTACCGCTGCGACCAGCGGACGCGGACGATCTGGCGCCAGGAAGCGCCGGAGGAGGACTGATTTTTCGCGGTATGACGCGAAAAAAGGCTTGCATTCTGCATATAACTGTGGTATATTGACCCAGTAAGCTAGGAAAGAGTGGACTTCGGTCCGCTCTTTCTTTTGGAAAATCACGGATTTTCCAAAAGAAAGAGTCTGTGCTTCGCGCAGGGCGGGCTTCAAGACGCGCTAACGCGCGGCTCCCTCGCCTCCGCACAATTGACGCTGCGCGTCAATTGCGGCGCGCTCCGCGCGCAGAGATTTAAAAGACGCGCTGACGCGCGGCTCCCTCGCCTCCGCGCAATTGACGCTGCGCGTCAATTGCGGCGCGCTCCGCGCGCAGAGATTTAAAAGACGCGCTAACGCGCGGCTCCCTCGCCTCCGCTCGGTCGCGGGTGCGTTGGGGGAGGGTTTATATTACTAACAGGCGGCATATATGAAAAAGATCACCGAAATCGTGCGCGAGCTGGCGGAGCCGGTCGTGCTGGAAAACGGCTGCACCCTCTGGGACGTGGAATACGTCCGCGAGGCGGGGCAGTGGTACCTGCGGCTCTATATTGATAAGGAGGGCGGCGTGGACATCCTCGACTGCGAGGCCATCTCCCGCCGCGTCAGCGATATTCTCGACGAGGTGGACCCCATCGAGTCCAGCTATATCTTCGAGGTCGGCTCCGCGGGCGCGGAGCGGGCGCTCAAGCGTCCCGGCGACTTCGCACAGTTTATGGGCTCGCCCGTCACGCTCAAGACCTACAAGCCCCGGGACGGACGCAAGGAGTTCGCGGGAACCCTCGCGGGCTATGACAACGGCGCGGTGGAGATCACCGTGGGAGACGATACGCTGCGATTTGAAAAGGAAGAGATCGCGCTGGTGCGGCTGAGAGTCGAAATTTAAGGCAACAGCGCGTAATTGCTGTGCGGTGTCGCCTTAACAACCATTAGCATAGAGAACAGGAGCAAAACCAACATGAAATGCGATGAAATCTTCGCCGCGCTCGCGATGCTCGAAAAAGAGCGCGGCATCCCGCAGGACTTTATGATGGATAAGATCGTGCAGGCGCTCTCTACCGCCTACAAGAAGGATCACCCCGGCGTAGAGAACGTCTATGTGGACGTGAACGAGGCGAAAAAAGACCTCAAGATGTACGTCCAGAAGGAGGTCGTCGAGGAGGTCGAGGAGCCCGGTGCGCAGATCTCGCTGGAGGATGCCCGCGCCATCTCCGCCAAGCACGGCATCGGCGACATCGTCAACCTCCCCGTGGACACGGTGGAGTTTGGGCGCATCGCCGCCGGCAACGGCAAGCAGGTCATCATCCAGGGTCTGCGCGAGGCCGAGACCGGCATGGTCTACGACGAGTACAACTCCAAGACCCATGAGATCCTCACCGGCGTGGTGCAGCGCATCGACCCGCGCACCGGCAACGCCGCCATCCGCATCGGCACCGGCAGCGAGGCCACCGACGCGGTGCTGGCGATGGGCGAGCAGGTCAAGGGCGAAACGCTGGTCGAGGGCCAGCGCGTCAAGGTCTATCTGGTGGATGTGCGCCGCGCCTCCCGCGGCCCGCAGGTCATCATCTCGCGCACCCATCCGGGTCTGGTCAAGCGCCTGTTCGAGCTGGAAGTCCCCGAGATCTCCGACGGCACCGTGGAGATCCGCTCCATCGCCCGCGAGGCGGGCAGCCGCACCAAGATGGCGGTGTGGAGCAACGACCCCAACGTCGACCCCATCGGCGCCTGCGTCGGCCCCCACGGTCAGCGCGTGAACAACATCGTCAATGAGCTGCGCGGCGAGAAGATCGACATTATCAAGTACAGCGAAGTGCCTGAGGAGTATATCGCCGCGGCGCTGGCGCCGGCGGACGTCACCGACGTCTGGATGGCGGACGAGGGCAAGGCCTGCCGCGTCATCGTGCCGGACGACCAGCTGTCGCTGGCTATAGGCAAAGAGGGCCAGAACGCCCGCCTCGCGGCGCGGCTGGTGGGCTATAAGATCGACATCAAGCCCGAGTCCTTCCGCGGCAGCGCGGAGGAGGCGGCGGAGGCCGCCGCCGAAGCGGGCAAGACGGAATAATCAGAAACGGAGGCAGCCATGCAAAAGCCCAAGAAGATCCCCCAGCGGCAATGCGTGGGCTGCCGTGAGATGAAAGAAAAGCGCGACCTCATCCGGGTGGTGAAGTCGCCGGAGGGGGAAATTTCCCTCGATTTCCGCGGCAAGAAGCCCGGGCGCGGCGCGTATGTCTGCCCCGCGGCGGAGTGCCTCAAACGCGCGCGCAAGTCCCGCGCGCTGGAGCGCGCGTTCTCCGCGCAGATCCCGGCGGAGGTCTACGACGCGCTGGAAGAGGAGATGGAGCGCGGTGAATAACATATTATCCATGCTCGGCCTCGCCAAAAAGGCGGGTCGGCTGGAAATCGGCGAGGAGCCGGTGGGCGGCGCTGCCCGCGCCCGGGACGCGCGGCTCATTCTGCTGGCGTCCGACGCCGCGGGCAACACGCTGCGCCGCGCGAAGCACTTCGCCGACGCGGGGGCGTGTCTGCTGACGCAGATCCCCGCCACGAAGGATGAACTCGGCGCGGCGGTGGGGCGCACGTCCTGCGCCATGGTCGCCGTGACCGACATCGGCTTTGCCGAGGCTGTGGCGAAGAAGCTCGCCGCCATCGACGAGGCGAAATACGGCGAGATCGCCGAGCGCCTTTCCGTGAAAGCGGCAAGGGCCGCTGAACGGAAAGCCCCGAAGCGCCGCCAGCGGCGGGAGAAGCGAGGGAGCTTTCGAGGCAGCGGCGCGATTGGCGCGACCAACGGGAGCGGGAATCGCAAAGCCGCAACGGTGGTAAAGGAGCAGGCGCGGCACGATAAGAACGTCCGCACCGGCAAAAAGCGTATCAAAAAGTAATTTTCCCCAGCACATTTGGAGGTGTTAGTTTGGCTACTGCAACAGTAAACAAAAACAAGGTGTCTGTACTGGCAAAGGATTTCGGCATGACCAGCAAGGATCTGGTCGCCGCCCTCAAGAACTATACGGACACGGTGAAAGGGCCTTCACAGGTGCTGGATGAGCGTGAGCTGTCGATCCTGTTTGAGTACCTGACCCAGAAAAATCAGGTGGACATCGCCACGATCTTTGCCGATACCTATCAGGAAAAAACGGAGCAGGAGGCGGAGAAAAAGGAAGCGGCGGGCGAGAAGAAGGACGCCCAGAGCGTCCAGAATACGCAGAGCGCCGAGGCCGCGCCGAAGGAGGCCGCCGATGGGAAGAAGCCCGCTCCCGCGCAGCCCAAGACGCAGAGCGTGTCCCGCGTACCGGAGAAGAAGATCGTCGACACGCGCAAGGCGGTGGACGTCAACCTCGACAAGTACGACGAGAAGCTCCAGGATATGGCGGAGCGCTCCGGCGGCGGCGGACGCCGCGCCGAGCAGAGCGGCAACAAGGAGAAGTTCCGCAACGCGGGCAAGAACAAGAACCGCTCCGGCGCGCCGTCGTTCTCCAACAAGCGCAAGCAGGAAGAGGCTGCGCGGATGCGCCGGCTCCAGCTCGAAGCGCTGAAAAAGGCGCCTGTGGTCGTCAAGATCCCCGACGAGATCAGCGTACAGGAGCTGGCCTCGCGCATGAAAAAGACCGGCGCCGAGGTGGTCAAGTGCCTCGTCAAGAACGGCGTCATGGCGTCCCTTTCCCAGATCATCGACTTCGACACCGCGTCCTTTGTCGCGGAAGAGCTGGGCTGCAAGGTGGAGAAGGAAGTCGTCGTCACCATTGAGGAAAAGCTGATCGACGACCATCAGGACACCGAGGAGGAGCTTCAGCTCCGCGCCCCCGTCGTCGTGGTCATGGGCCACGTCGACCACGGCAAGACCTCGCTGCTCGACTATATCCGCAACGCCCACGTCGCCTCCGGCGAGGCCGGCGGCATCACGCAGCACATCGGCGCCTATCAGGTGCAGATCAAGGGCAAGCCCATCACCTTCCTCGACACCCCGGGCCATGAGGCGTTCACCTCCATGCGCGCCCGCGGGGCGATGGTGACGGATATCGCCATCCTCGTCGTCGCGGCGGAGGACGGCATCATGCCCCAGACCGTCGAGTCCATCAACCACGCCAAGGCGGCGGGCATCCCGATCATCGTGGCGATCAACAAGATGGATAAGCCCGACGCGAACCCCGAGCGCATCAAGCAGCAGCTGACCGAGTACGATCTGCTGGCGGAGGACTGGGGCGGCCAGACCATTGTCTGCCCGATCTCCGCCAAGACCGGCATGGGCGTGGACAACCTGCTCGAAATGGTCGCGCTGACCGCCGATGTCGGCGAACTCAAGGCCAACCCCAACCGTGCCGCCTCCGGTACGGTCATCGAAGCGCGGCTCGATAAGGGCCGCGGCCCGATCGCGACGCTGCTCGTCCAGAACGGTACGCTGCACCAGGGCGACATCATCATTGCCGGTACGGCGGTGGGCCGTGTGCGCGCGATGATCGGCGACAAGGGTCAGCGCATGACCGAGGCCGGCCCCAGCGTCCCGGTGGAGATCACGGGTCTCGGCGACGTGCCGGGCGCGGGCGCGACGTTCAACGCCGTCGCCGATGAGCGCCTTGCCCGCGAGCTGGTGGAGCAGCGCAAGGAAGAGGAGAAGCTCAAGGCCAACGGCCCCGTCACCAAGGTTTCGCTCGAGGACCTGTTCAGCCAGATCCAGGCGGGCGAGATGAAGAACCTGAACCTGATCGTCAAGGCCGACGTGCAGGGCAGCGTCGAGGCGGTCAAGAGTTCGCTGGAAAAGATTTCCAACGACGAAGTCCGTGTCCGCGTCATCCACGGCGCGGTGGGCGCGATCAATGAGAGCGACGTCATGCTGGCGTCCACGTCCAGCGCGATCATCGTCGGCTTCAACGTCCGTCCCGACGCCGTCGCGGCGGAGAGCGCCAAGCGGATGCACGTCGATATGCGGATGTACCGCGTTATCTACGACGCCATCGACGAGATCGAGGCGGCCATGAAGGGTATGCTGGCGCCGAAGTTCCGCGAGAATGTCATCGGTCACGCCGAGGTGCGCCAGACCTACAAGGTCTCCAGCGTCGGCACCGTCGCGGGCTGCTACGTCACCGACGGCAAGATCCAGCGCGCCTGCGAGGTGCGCATCGTGCGCGACGGCATCGTGGTGCACGAGGGGCATCTGGCCTCGCTCCAGCGCTTCAAGGACGCGGTCAAAGAGGTGGCCTCCGGCTACGAATGCGGCCTGAGCTTCGAGAAGTTCAACGACATCAAGCTCGGCGATATTGTCGAAGCCTATATCATGGAGCAGATCGAACTTTAATGGACACAATAAAGGGGCGGGCGTTTCGCCCGTCCCTTTTCATCACTCCCACAAAGGAGGAACAATTATGGCAAGCAATCGCATCAACCGCATCAACGAGGAGATCCAAAAGGAGCTTTCCTCGCTGTTTCGCACGCTCAAGGACCCGCGGGTGCAGGGCGGCATGGTGACCGTCACCCATGTGGACACCACCTCCGACCTGCGCTACGCCAAGGTGTTTGTCAGCGTGCTGGACAAGTCGCAGGAAAAGGACGTGCTCCGGGGCCTCAAAAGCGCGGCGGGCTATCTGCGCCGCGAGCTGGGCGCGGCGGTCAAGCTGCGCTACACGCCGGAGCTGCAATTCATCGCGGACGATTCCATCGAGCAGGGCGCGCACATTCTGGAGCTGCTGCGCGACCCCAACGTGGTCAAGCCCGCGAATCCCGCGAACGAAAACATTGTGTTAGAGGACGAGGAATAAATGCTCACGACAAAGGAAGTCGCGGAGTTCCTCCGCGCGCACGACGGCTATCTCATATTGACCCACAAGCGGCCCGACGGCGACACGCTGGGCTGCGCGGCGGCGCTGTGCCATATGCTGCGCGGCCTCGGCAAGACCGCGTGGCTGCTCAAAAACGACGAGGTCACGGACAACTACGCGCCCTATGTGGAAAACCTGTGGGCGGCGGAGGATTACCGGCACAGCACGGTCGTCTCCGTCGATCTCGCGGCGCTCTCGCTGTTCCCGCAGAACGCGGAGCAGTATCAGGACAAGGTCGATCTCGCCATCGACCACCATCCCAGCTATGAGAACTTTGGCAAAGAGAGCTGCGTGCATCCCGAGTGCGCCGCCTGCGGCGAGATCCTCTACGAGGTCGCGGCGGAGCTGGGGCAGCTCACCGCCGAGGTCGCGCTGCCGCTGTATGTCGCGGTGGCGACGGACACGGGCTGCTTCGTGTACTCCAACGTCACCGCCAACACGCACCGCGTGGCGGCGGCGCTGATGGAGACCGGCATCGACGTGCGCGCGGTGAACAAAAAGCACTTCCGCACCAAGAGCAAGAAGCGCCTCGCCCTCGAGGGGCGGCTGCTGAGCGAGATGGAGTATTTCGACGGCGGGCGCGTGGTCGTGGTGCAGGTGCCGCAGTCGATGATCAAGGAAATGCGGCTCACCGAGAACGATATGGACGATCTCGCCGCCCTCGGCGGACTGGTGGAGGGTCAGGACTGCTCCGTCACCATGAAGGAGATGGAAAACGGCGACTGGAAGATCAGCGTCCGCACCGGCCCGCGCGTCAACGCGACGCGGGTATGCGAGCGCTTCGGCGGCGGCGGTCACGCCGCGGCCTCCGGCTGCGTCATCCACGGCATGACGCGGGAGGAAGCGAAAAACGCCATTGTCGCGGCCTGCATCGAGGTGGGCGCACATGCCTGACGGGATCATCGTCATCAACAAGCCGCAGGATTGGACGAGCATGGACGTGTGTGCCAAGCTGCGGGGCATCTACCACGAAAAGCGCGTCGGTCACGCGGGAACGCTTGACCCCATGGCGACGGGGGTGCTGCCCGTGTTCGTCGGACAGGCCACCAAGGCCGTGTCTTTCGCCGAGGACGGGAAAAAGGAGTATCGGGCAAGTCTGCGCCTTGGCGTCGTCACCGACACGCAGGACGTGTGGGGCACGGTGCTGAGCGAATCGCCGGTCAGCGTGTCCGAGGACGAGCTGCGCGCGGTGCTGCCGCGGTTCACGGGCGAGATCGAGCAGATCCCGCCCATGTACTCAGCGATCAAGATACAGGGGAAAAAGCTCTACGACCTCGCCCGCAAGGGCATCGAGGTGGAGCGCAGGCCCCGGCGCATCACCATCGAGGAGCTGGAGCTGCTGCCGCGGGATGAAGGCGGCGACTGGGGGCTGCGGGTGGTCTGTTCCAAGGGCACCTACATCCGTACGCTGTGCCACGACATTGGCGCGGCGCTGGGCTGCGGCGGCGCTATGTCCGCGCTCACGCGCACGATGGCGGCGGGCTTCACGCTGGACGAGGCGGTGACGATTGACGACGCGCAGGAGCGGGGCGAAGCCCTGCTGCGAGCGGTGGACAGCCTGTTTCGCCAGTACCCGGCGTATCGCATCGAATACGCGGAGGCGGAGCGGCGGTGCCGCTGCGGGAATCCCATCCGGGGCTTCCACCTGAAGGACGGCGTGTACCGCGTCTACGGACAGGACGGCGCGTTTCTGGCGCTGTCCCGCTGCGAGGACGGTATGTTGACGTCCATCAAGAACTTTTTTGGCGGATAGTGATATGGCAGAAAAAACAGTCATCGCCCTGGGCTTTTTTGACGGGGTGCATATCGGACACGGCGCGTTGCTGCGCAGGAGCGTGGAGCGCGCCCGCGAATTGGGCGCCATGCCCGCGGCGTTCACCTTCGACCGCGCGCCGAAGGAGTTCGTCACCGGTGTTTCCGTGCCGCTGCTCACGAGCGCGGCGGAGCGCGCCGCGCTGATCCGCGAGGTGTACGGCATCGAGCGCACCATCGTCGCGCCCTTTGACAACGCCATGATGACCATGCCGTGGCGGTCGTTTC